>Ga0079226_10000414_pt1 | contig 29460 bp, 26 predicted proteins | sample Poulit2014_FD_76345 | JGI IMG/M metagenome (GOLD analysis project Ga0079226, IMG submission 76345) | Agricultural soil microbial communities from Georgia to study Nitrogen management - Poultry litter 2014 | ecosystem: Environmental > Terrestrial > Soil > Agricultural land | place: USA: Georgia...
ACTCGCACAAAACATCGATTTGGGTGAAGAGGGCAGTGTCGAAATGGGTGATACCCACATCAATAACAAAGGCCTAACCATTGTTAATGGTCCAAGCATCACTGTGGATGGTATTGATGCAGGCGGTAATAAGATTACCAATGTAGCACCTGGTGTGGATGGTACCGACGCTGTCAACGTCGATCAGCTTGAGCGGCTGGAAGATACTGTTGCCGGTGGGTGGACCGCAACCGACGAAGACGGTAATGATGCAAAGATCACTCCTGGTGGCGAGGTTGCCTTTTTGGGTGATGAAAATATTACTGTTATTCAAGACGGTGAGGATGATGACGCCGAAGTTGTGGTCTCACTAAACGAAGACGTCGATTTGGGTGATGATGGCAGTCTTACAATTGGCGACACCACAGTAAACAATGATGGGCTAACTATTAACAATGGCCCAAGCATTACCTTAGGTGGTATCGATGCCGGCGAATTGAAAATCACCAATGTTGCTCCTGGAACTATCGATGCAAACAGCAGGGATGCCATTAACGGCAGCCAGCTTTATGCCATGGGCGACTCCATTGCTCAGTTCATTGGTGGTGATGTCAAGCTGAATGACGATGGCACATTGAACTGGGGTGATTACTGGGAGGACGTCTTCGGATCTGGCGCAGATATCAATAATCTTGCCGATGCTTTAGAGCCCTGGAATATCGGTGCCAATGGCGGTGATTATCAACCGGTACTGCCTGGCGATAACGTCGATGTAACGGGCGAGCCCGGCACCGGTCCAGGTGGCGGCTCCGGTGGCAGCACGGAGAGTGGTGATGGCAATATCGTTGTTGATATTGATCATGACGATGGTGATCACACCATCACGCTAGACCTGGCTGACAACGTTCACGTTAATGAGAGCATCACGGTCGGTGATACCGACGGCCCGTACCTGAGTATGGGTGATGATGGTGATGAAGGCAGCGCCGGCAGTCTTAACTTTTATGGTGAGGCGGACAGCGACGGTGAGCGGCGCAGCGCCTCTCAATCAGTCGTGGATGGGCCGGGTGGAGTCGGCACCGACCAGGACGAGCATGACACGACGCGCCTGGGCTACACCGATCAAGACGGTAACGAGCAGACACTGGCGACGCTGGACGATGGGCTGACCTTCGGCTCCAACGATGGCGAACACGATGCCCCGCTGAATACTCAGGTAGACGTGGTGGGCGGCAGTGGCAACACGGACTGGTCCGAGTTTGACGAGGGCCAGAACATCATGACCAAAGTCACACAGAGTGACGATGGTTCCGGAGAGATTACTGTGGCCCTGGCGCAGGATGTGTCCGTCAAGAGCATTACGGCCATTGATGTGGATGCCACCAATGTGACAGCTGATCGTGTCGAAATCAACAATGGTCCGGTCATCAACGAAAATGGCATCGACATGTCTGGCAAGCGCATTACGAATATGGCGCCGGGTGTCGACCGTGGAGATGCTGTCAACATGGGGCAGCTCCAGGATACGGCAAGCAATCTCCAGAATCAGATTGATGATGTCAGAGGTGACCTGCGCCGCACTGACAAGCGTCTGCGTGCCGGTGTCGCAGCAGCAATGGCAACAGCCGGTCTGCCGCAGGCCTACCTGCCTGGCAAGAGCATGATGGCTGTGGCCGGTGGCGCTTGGAATGGCGAGTCCGGTGTAGCTATCGGATACTCCACGGTAACGGACAACGGCAAGTGGATCGTCAAGCTCTCGGGTAACGCCAGCTCGCGCGGCGCTTACGGTGGCACGGTGGGTGTAGGTTATCAGTGGTAAACCCGCTCGGATCAGGTGTCGGCCGGTCTGGCCGACGCCTTCAATTGCTTTCAAGGATATGTTGTGATGAATAAATCAATGATTGCTGCCGCCGTACTTGCCTGTGCGGGCCTGGCAGGATGTGGTACCCCCAGTTCGGTAAATGATCAGGGCAAGACGGAGGATCCGGTTTTCCCTGATGTTGATAACGTTAGCTTCGTGACCGGCGCATGCCCGAATGTGGATAATGTCAAGACAGTGCAACGCGCTATCGTCAACGATGGCATGACGCGCGACCAGATCTACAATATGCTTGATCGGCCGCATTTTGCTGAAGGATTCAAGGTGCGTGAGTGGGATTACCTCTTTCACTTCAACACCAATCAGGGTGTGGTGTCCTGTCAATTCAAGGTGCTGTTCGATAATAAGCGCATTGCGCGTTCCTACCACTGGTTGCCGGAAGACTGTGAGGACCTGCTGATGGAACGCCAGACCCCCGAGATCCAGCCTTTCTCTCTATCGGGTGATGTGGGCTTTGAGTTTGCCAGTGCTACACTGACGCCCGCAGGTCTGGAAGCGGTCCGCGAAGTGGCTGATGCGCTCAAAGAGGTCAGCCAAGTGGATCAGGTTCGCGTTAGCGGCCACACGGATCGAATTGGTGACGCAGCAGCGAACCAGCATCTTTCAGAACAGCGTGCCCAAGCCGTGGTGCAAGCGCTGATTCAGCAAGGCATTCCAGCGGGTACCGTACAAGCAGCCGGGTATGGGAAGACTCAGCCACTGGTGTACTGTGATGACAACACCAGTCAGTCTGAGTTGATCGCCTGTCTCGCACCCAATCGTCGGGTAGACATTGACGTTCAGGCGAAACAGTAAACGCACATGCCATGAATGCCGCAAGATATTGTGTATCTTGCGGCATTCTTGTGTTTGATCATTTTGTTATCAATGCAAGAACCCTGTTGTGGAGTAATTTATGAGAACTTTGGCGAAATCCATCATGGTGGCAGCTGCTTTTCTATTGGCGGCCTGTGAGCACACCACACCGGTGCAACAACAGCCTGAAGCCGTTGATCCGCAGCCGCCCTCAATGCAGAGCCAACGGTCTTCGCCTGCATCGTCAGGCAGCGCACCGGCGCAACAGCAGCAACAAGGAGGCGAGCAAGAACAAGTCGTCATTACCCTGCACCTGGCACAGCAACAGCAAGAGGATGAGCTGGTTCCCGTTGATATCGGAGGCGGAAATACCTTGCATGCATTGCCTCAGCCGGTGATCATCCAGAGTGACATGGGACGCGTCACGCCGGTACGACAGGGTGAGGATGAAATTTATCTCCTGCTTGAAATGAACGAGCGCGGCATACCAAAATTGCGTGCAGTGACGGAACAGGCACAGGGACATTTTCTGTTGTTAAGCGTACAGGGCCAACTGGTCAATGTGTCACAGATTACTCAAGCCATTACGGATGGACGCCTGGTGATGGCGACAGAAGGGCCTGAGCATGCCCAAGGCATCTTGCGTCTGATGCAGGGCAGTTGATTTGGGTTGTTGTTGGAACCTCAGTACCCGTAGTGCTGGGTGCCTGATGGATCCAGGTTTGTACCCGGCTGTTCCGGCGTCGTTTGGCCGCTGGCGGGCTTGTGGCCACTGCGGGCCGGGCCTGCCGGCTGCTGTCGCTGGCGGTATTGGCGCACAAACTGCTGAAAGTCATCCACTTCCAGTGGTGCGCTGAACAAATAGCCCTGCATGGTGTTGCAGCCATACCCCTGAAGAATCTCGCGTTGCTCGGTGCTTTCCACGCCCTCGGCAATAATGCCGATGCCCAGGCTGCGGGCCATATGGATAATGGCCGAGACGATGGCCTGGTCATCTGTGTCGTGTGTGATTTCACGGACAAAGCTTTGATCAATCTTGAGCTTGTGAATGTTGAAACGCTTGAGATAACTGAGTGATGAATAGCCCGTTCCAAAGTCATCAATGGCAATGCGTATGCCTTGACGGGTCAGAGCGTGAATCTGCTGGATGGCCAATTGGGACCCTCGCATGGCCACCGCTTCGGTGATTTCCAGCGTCAGGCAGTCGGGCGATACCCCTGCCTCTTGCAGGATACTGATGACACGCGCCGGCAGATCGGGCTGATTGAATTGCACGGCCGACAGGTTGACCGAAACCACGAGATCATCCAGCCCGTTGTCTTGCCACCGTCGCAGTTGTCTGACGGCGGTTTTGATGACCCATTCACCAATGGAGACAATCAGGCCACTGGATTCGGCAATGGGGATGAATTCGGTGGGGTTGATGTCGCCCAGTCGGGGCGAGCGCCAGCGCAACAGGGCTTCGGCCCCAAATATCCGCTTTCTGTCCTGATGAATCTGGGGCTGGTAGACCAGACGTAGCTCGCTGCGTTGCCGGGCAGTTTTCAGGGCGTTGCTGAGAGCGAGAATGCGTGCTGTGTTGGTTTGCATCTCGGGCGTAAAGAAGCAGCTGTGGTTGCGGCCATCTTGCTTGGCACGATACATGGCGGTTTCGGCCAGCCGCAGCATGCTATCGAACCGGTTGGCATCGTTGGGGTAGAGCGCTATGCCAATGGAGGCGGTGACCGACAGTTCGCGTCCGGCCACCATGACGGGTTCCATGATGGTATCCAGCAGGTGCTGGGCACGTGTAGCGGCTTCCTGCTGGCTGGCGCCAGGCAGCAGGGCAAGAAAGTCGTCTCCCGAAAGGTGGGCCAGAATGTCGCGCGGATGCAGGGCACGGCGCAGGCGCTGTGCCAGAATGGCCAGCAGCGTGTCGCCAGTCTGATGTCCCAGCACGTCGTTGACATTCTTGAAGTGGTCCAGGTCAATCCACAGTGCAGCAATCTTGCCGGTTTGCTGGCTGGTGTAGTAGAAATGCTCCTGCAGCAACTCGCGGTTGGGCAGTCCGGTAATCTGGTTGTACTTGGACAGCAGGCGAATTTGTTCAGACGCCTGTTTCTTTTCCGTGATGTCTTCCAGGTGAGAAAAATAATTGGTGATCTCGCCGGCTGCATTGAGAATGGGGATGACCAGCGTGGATAGCACGTATTCTTGCCCGTTGGCACCCACGCGTACCAGCTCGCCACGCCAGGGTCGTCCCTGGCTCACGCGCTCGCGCACCGCCTGCCAGGTACTGGTAGGGGTCTTGCTGCCGGGAATCTCGGATGGTCGCTTACCCCTGATCTCCTCGGGGGCCATGCCAATAATGTCGGCATAAAATGTGTTGCACATTTCAATGCGGTGTTCGGTGTCCGTCAGCACAAAGCCGATGGGGCTTTGCATCAGGCCCATCAGCAGTGTGTGCAGGCTGGCCTCGTTTTTGAGCCGGTCGGTCACGTCGCGCGATACCACCATGAAACGCAGGGGTTCGTTGGCCCCGCCTTGTTTGCGCGCGACCGACAGCTCAAATTGCAGATCTTGTCCGTTGGCATTGATATCGATGATGCGGCCATGGGATACCCCCAGTCGGGCGGCCTCGGCGATGGCCGACAACACCACCTGGCTGTTTGACGGGCTCATGACGTCATGGGTGCTTTTGCCGAGCAGGTCGGTTTTTGGCGTGATCGACAGGGATTCGGGCAGGGAATGGACATTCACATAACGACCTTCCTTGTCCATTTCTACCACCAGGTCGGGCAGGGCATCGAGAGTGGCCTGCAGCTGCACGGTGGTATCTCGCATGGCACCGTATGGGTGTTTGACGATCTCGACAAAGACAGCCTGATACAACAGCAGGTGCGCCACGGCTTTATAAATATGGCCGGCCAGCATGTGGGCGTCCGATGGGGCCGTGAATTGCGTGAAGATGTATTCGCTCAACACCATGATGGCCGTGGCCGCGAACAGGCTGCTGGCATTGAAGGTGCGCGGTGCAAACAAGCGGGCGGCCAGGCGGATGGCGGCCATGGCATACAGCAGCATGAGCCCGTATTCGCTGTATATCTTCAGGGGTGTCAGGCCGCTCCCGGGAACGAAAAACACGGGCATGGCATCGGTAAAGCCAAAATACACTGTGTGGACAGCAACGAAGAGCAAGACAACCAGTGCGCTGAGTATGGGCAACAAGAGAGAAGGGCCGGTGCGGTGCCAGGGTATGAAGGCCACTGCCAGCAAGCCCAATGCGCACAGCAGGCGGGCCAGCAACCAGAAAAAAATGCTCTTGTCGGACGATCCAGGGGTAATGAATACCGGCATGCCGTCCAGCGAGAGCATATGCCAGAAATCCAGCAGGGCGGAACCGAGAAACAGGCTGGCCAGGATGCTCAGCCCCAGAGGAAGGGGCTCCGTGCGCAGGCTGAAGACCAGCACAAAAATCATGGCTGACAGGCACAGTGACAGCGTTTCCAGGCCCATGTGCCAGCCAAGGTGATGGGGGATGTGCAGATCGCGCAGGGTTTCGGAAGCCATCCCGATCAGTACGACGCCAAAAGCCAGGAGCATCGTGATGACGAGAGAGGGTTTGATGTCTGGACGGTGGCTGTGGTGAAAACTCATGTGGCAGAGGGGCGTCGGCGGCCAAGGTAATGCCTGGTCAAGATCTTATACGTCAGGTTTCAGACGGTGTGGAGGGCAGACACGCCCTCCGAGGCAAACAACTGGGCAATCACGTGGGCAGAACGGCGCATGGCCGGAACGTGCGCCAGCAATTCGGCCAGGGTGGATTGCGCCGTGGGCGCATGGCAGGCGAGGGCGGCGATGAGAACGCCGTGTTCATCACGTACTGGTACTGCAACGGCAACCATGCCGCGCACGAATTCTTCGTCGTCAATGCCGACGTTGCTTGAACGGATTTGTCGAAGTTCGGACTCCAGGGTGTGCTTGTCCACGATGGTGCGGGCTGCAAAGCGTTCAAACTCAACCTGATCAATGAGCTGGCGGCGGTAGGGCTCGGGGGTCAGAGCCAGAAAAAGCTTGCCGCTGGCGGTGCAATGCAGCGGGACCCGGGAGCCAATGTCCATGTGCAGTTGCAGCCGCAGGTGGCCGGGACTTTCTTCCCTGACCAGGTATTGCACATGCATGCCGGCCAAGGCTGTGAGGTTGCAGGTTTCTTCAGTGATGGCTACCAGCTTGCGCAGCTCATTGCGACAGGCACGCAGCAACGGGGGCGTTTGCATGATGGCCAGGCCCAACCGATGGCAGCGCGGGCCGGTCACATAGCCGCTGCGGCCGGGCAGACGGGTAATGTATGCCTGCGCTTCCAGCTCGGCCAGCAGGCGCATCAGGCTGGACTTGGGTATGCCCGTGCGGCGAGTGATGTCGCTCAGGGTTTGCGGGTGCTCGGCCTGGGCCAGTTTTTCCAGCACCACCAGGACCCTCAACCCTCTGCTCAATGCTTCTTTCATGTGTCTCCTGCAGGAAAGGGCGTTTCAATTGGCATTATAAACACATTTTTAGTGCCAGCCATGGAATTCCTAGTATTAACCCCATACGGATAGACGTTATCCATCTATACACTAAGTCCACCTTTACTGCATGGCGCCAGCCATTCCACCCATCCAAGCAATGGAGCCCCCCGCCCATGTCTGAGTCAGCGGATTACGTTATTGTCGGTGCCGGTTCGGCAGGCTGCGTGCTGGCCAACCGGCTTAGTGAAGGCGGCAAGTATCGTGTCACCCTGCTAGAGGCGGGCCCGCCGGATTCCAATGTCTGGATACACATCCCCATCGGTTACGGCAAGACCATGTTCAGCAAGAAGCTCAACTGGCGCTACCATACCGAGCCCGATCCCAACATGCTGGGCCGGCAGATCTACTGGCCGCGCGGAAAGACATTGGGCGGCAGCAGTTCCATCAACGGCCTCATTTACATACGCGGGCAAAAGCAGGATTACGATCACTGGGAAGCCCAGGGCAATCCGGGTTGGAGCTGGGATGCCTGCCTGCCGTACTTTCGCAAGCTGGAAGACAATGACCTGGGTGCCAGCGAAACCCGCGGTACGGGTGGGCCGCTGTCCACTTCATCCATCCCGGTGCGCCATGAACTGGTCGAAGCCTTTATTGACGCCGCCGGCCAGCACGGCCTCAAGCGTCTGGATGACTTCAATACGGGCGATCAGGAAGGTGTGGGCTACTACCAGCTCACCACGCGCCGGGGTAAACGCTGCTCCACCGCAGTGGCCTATTTGCGTCCGGCAAAGAAACGGTCCAACCTGCGCATCATCACCAATGCACACGTAAGCCGGGTGTGCTTTGAAGGCACCCGGGCAACCGGTGTGAAATACAGGCAGGGCGGACAATGCAAAACCCTGCATGCCAACAAAGAGGTCATCTTGTGCGCCGGTGCCCTGCAATCACCGCAGTTGTTGCAGCTTTCGGGCGTGGGCGCCGCCGGGCACTTGCGGGAGTTTGGCATTCCCGTGGTGAACAACCTGCCGGGTGTCGGAGAAAATCTCCAGGATCACCTGCAGCTGCGCCTAATCTACGAAGTCAGCAAACCCATTACCAATAACGATCAGTTGCGCAGCTTGTGGGGCCAGATGAAAATGGGCCTGCAGTGGATGTTCTTCCGGGGCGGTCCGCTGGCTATTGGCATCAATCAGGGGGCCATGTTCTGCCGTGTGCTGCCCGAAGCGGCAACCCCGGACATTCAGTTTCACCTGGCCACCCTTTCGGCTGACCTGGCGGGGGGCAAGGTTCATGATTTTTCCGGATGCACGTATTCGGTCTGCCAGCTGCGTCCCGAGTCAAGGGGGTACGTGCGGCTCAAAAGCCCCGACCCGTTCGACGCGCCTGCCATGCAATCCAACTACCTCAGTCACGAGCTTGACCGACGCACCGCCATTGCCGGGGTGCGATTTGCCCGCCAGGTGGCAGCCACCGAGCCACTCAAGGCGCTCATGAAGCGTGAGCACCGGCCCGGAGCCGACGCTCGTTCCGACGACGAGATTCTGCATTTCTGTCGAGAATATGGTGCCACCATCTTTCATCCTTCCGGCACCGCAAAGATGGGACCACGATCAGACGCCATGGCCGTTGTCGACCACGAACTCAAGGTGCATGGTGTCCATGGCTTGCGGGTCGTGGATGCATCCATCATGCCCACGCTGGTATCGGGCAACACCAACGCGCCCATCATCATGGTGGCAGAGCGCGCATCGGAATTCATTCTGGCGGATGCCAGCGCCCAACACTGAGTCAGCTTCAGAATTCGACACCAAAGGAGACCACACCCATGAATCAAACTCTCAGGCCGTCGCCAGCGCTGCAGCGGGTTATCAATGTGCTGGAGTATCCCTCCACACTGGTGGCCCGCATGGGTGCCTGGTTGATTGTGCCACTCATGTTTTCGCTGGTGTTCGAGGTGGTGTCCCGATACATATTCAACCGACCCACCATTTGGGCCTACGACATGACCTACATGCTCTCCAGCGCCGTGTTCATGCTGGGCGCGGCCTTTGCCCTGCAAAAAGGCAGTCACGTACGGGCTGACTTTCTGTTTGCCAGCCGGCGGCCGCGCTACCAGGCAACGGTAGATGCCATCTTGTATGTGTTCCTGTTCTTTCCGGCTCTGGCCACCTTCTTTCTCATCAGCTTCCGGTTTGCGGCCAAATCCTGGCGACAACTGGAGTCCTTTCCGCAAAGCCCCTGGATGCCACCCATCTATCCGCTCAAGACGGTCATCCCGGTGGTGGCGGCGCTGCTGCTGATTCAGGGCGTGGCCGAACTCATCAAGTGTCTGTGGGTGATCCGCCATGACACCCGTTACAACAACGAGAACGAGCACACATCATGAGTAACGCTGCACTGGGTCTGATTTCCTTGCTGGTGGCGGTGGTGGGGGTGCTTAGCGGCTTCCCCATGGCCTTCGTGTTCATCTTTGTAGCCCTGCTGTTTGGTTATGTGGCCATTGGCCAGCAGGTTTTCAATCTGCTGACCTTTCAATTCTTCTCGCTCATGACCAGCACGGAAATGGCAGCCATACCGCTGTTCCTGTTCATGGGCTACATCCTGGATCAGTCCGGCCTGATGGATCGCATGTTTCGGGCACTGCAACTCATTCTGGGGCAGTTCAAGGGCTCGCTCTATGTCATTGTGCTTCTGACGGCCACGCTGTTTGCGGCAGCCACGGGCATTGTGGGTGCGTCCGTTACCGTGCTGGGTGTCATGGCCGCCCCCATGCTGATCCAGAGCAACTATTCCACACGGCTGTCTGCTGGCAGCATTGCAGCAGGCGGTACGCTGGGCATTCTCATTCCGCCCAGCATCATGCTGATTGTCATGGGGCCGCTGGTGGGCATACCGGTATCCACACTGTTTGCAGCAGCCGTCATTCCGGGGCTGATGCTCTCGCTGCTGTACATCATATATACGGTCATCCGCTGTCAGATGAATCCGGACCTGGGGCCTCCCGTCATTTACGATGGCCCGCCGCTTTCCTGGGGGCAGAAGCTGCAAGAACTGGCCATTGGTGTCATTCCCATAACCGTAATCATCATGGCCACCCTGGGACTGATTGTCGGCGGCGTGACCACTCCCACTGACGCCGCAGCGACCGGTGCCTTTGCTTCGCTTGTGCTGACTGTCGTTTACCGGCGTCTGAGCTGGAGCTCGTTGCGTCTGGCAGTCATGAAGACTATGGAGGTCAGCGCCTTCATCATGTTCCTGATTGGTGCGGCCAACTTTTTTGGTGCGGTCTTTGCACGCATGGGCAGTGGCCGGCTCATTACCGAAACCCTGATCAACATGCCGGTGGGGCCGCTGGGCATGCTGCTGCTCATGCTGTTTCTCATCTTTGTTCTGGGCGGCCCGCTGGAATGGATTCCCATCGTTCTGGTGGTGGTGCCCATTCTGCTTCCGGTGGCCGAAAGCCTGGGCTTTGACATCCTCTGGTTCAGCATTCTGGTCGCCGTCACCCTGCAGACATCCTGGCTGACACCGCCGCTGGCACTGTCTTCCTACTTCCTGAAGGGCGTGGTGCCGCAATGGAGCATGAAGGACATCTATCTGGGCATGATCCAGTTCGTCGGCCTGCAGATACTGGTTGTTTTCATATTGATCAAGTTTCCCATCTTCGTTCACTGGTTGCCACGCGTGACGGGGCTGTCTGATTGACTCATCATGCACAGGCATGAGCAAGAAAAGGAGGTGTTGTCCCCACTGCTGATTAAAAAGTCCATCACCAACAGGAACAAACAGGAGATAATTTCATGATAAATATGATGAAAACCAAGGTGGCAGGCGCCCTGTGCGTGTGCGTGCCATTACTGCTGGGAGGAGCGCCGGCTGCCAGCGTGGCTGCTGACGATGTCTACGAGTTCTCGATTCAGACAGCGGTGCCCAATGCCAGCCTGTACTTCAAGCTGCTCGAGCAGTTTTCCAAACAGATTGACCTCATGTCCGGTGGCCGGCTCAAGGCCGAAGTGCTGGCAGCCGGGTCGGTAGTGGGCCCCTTCGAGATTCTGGACGCGGTCAGTGACAACGTGGTAACCGCTGGCTACGTCTGGCCCAACTATTTTTCTGGCAAGCACTCGGCCTTCGTGCTGTTTTCCAACGCGCCCGCCAGTACCGGACTGGATCAGGCCAGCCTGGTATCGTGGTTTTATCGCGGTGGCGGCCTTGAGCTCTACCAGGAGTTGCTGGATGAAATGGACCTGAACGTCAGGCCGTTCATGGTGCAGCCCATGGGTCCCGACCCGCTGGGCTGGTTCAAGGAACCCATCGAAACCCTGGACGACTTCAAGAAAATGAAGTTCCGCTCGCCTCCAGGCATTCCGGGCGAAACCTATGAAGCCATGGGTATTTCGGCCGTCGGCCTGCCCGGCGGGGATATCGTCCCGGCGGCTCAACGGGGCGTCATTGATGCGGCCGAATGGATAGGCCCGGCTGATGATCGCAACCTTGGGCTGCAGAAGATCTGGAAATACTACTATCTGCAGGGCTTGCACCAGCAGACAGACGTTGGCCAGATCTATTTCAACGGTGATTTCTGGGACGATCTGCCTGATGACCTGCAGGAGATCATTCGGGTGGCAGCCAAGGCCAACATTGCCGACACGCTGGATGCCAACATCTATGACAACTCCATGGCCCTGCACGAGTTCATCGACAAGGAAAAGGTACACGTGCTGGATACGCCCGAAGAGTACTACACCGAGTTCATCCGCGAAGAAAAGAAAATCACGCAGAAGTACGCAGAAAAAGATCCTTTCTTCAAGACGGTCCTGGACTCTCAGACCGATTTCGCAAAAATGGTCTTTCCGTACCGTTCACGCATGCTGACCCTGCATGACAACATGCTCAAGGAAGCCCACGAAGCGCAGAAAGAAGAGTGATTGCGGTCCGCAAGCTAATAAAAAACTTTGGGCCGTGAATCAGGGCCCGCGTCAGCCATTGCATTTTGGCCCCGTCATGTGAACGGGGCATTTTTTGCGTGGACCAGGCCTTGAAATTTTTCTTGTGCACCCCATATTAACTTTATATAAAGTGTTGGGCAGGCAGCTGAATGTGCCTGTCCGGCGTTTCCACCACTGTAGTGAAATTTTTATAGAGGTTTGATATGGCAAGCAATCTGACACGCTTCAATCCCTTCGCCGATCTGGCCGATTTTGAAGCTTTCCGTAATTTTGATGATTTTTTCAACCGTTTTCCCGGTCGTCTCCAGGTGGCTGCACAGGCCGAGCAACCTCGACTCAATATTGACGTCACTGAAACAGCTGACGCCTATCAGGTCAAGGCCGAAGTGCCGGGTGTGGCCAAGGAAGATGTCAAGGTCTCCATCGAGGACAACATTGTCTCCATTCAGGTAGAAAAAAAGTCCGAAGACGTTGAAAAGGATGGTGAAACCGTGCTCCGGCGCGAGCGCTATCATGGCGTGCAGACACGGCGTTTCAGCCTGGCCAGCGATATTGATTCGGCTGCTGCCACGGCACGCTGCGACAACGGTGTTCTGGAGTTGACCCTGCCCAAAAAGGCCAACGATCAGGGCGCCCGTCTGCTGGATATTCAGTAAGCGCAACTTGACGTAATGGCAAGGTGCTGCCATCTTGCCTGACGGAACAAGACCGCCTCCGGAAACGGGGGCGGTTTTTTGTTGACCACTGCATTACTATGGCGTATTAGCCGCCGTAGCAGTCGCCGAGTCATCAGGAGCCTTATCAGGGTTGGCTGGTGTACTTCCTGGAGTATAGGGCTTGTCTGGTTTGTCGCCTGACGGGTCCGGTGAATCAGATTGTTGCAGCAGGTCAGCCAGCAGCCGAATGCCGGGTCCGGCATATTCGGGTTCGGCAATGACCAGATACAGCTGAGCGTAACGCAGTGCACCCTTGCGCAAATTCAGCGGCTTCAGGGCACCACTGGCCAACTCCTTGCGGATCATGGCTTCGGGATACCACGCAAACCCCAGACCCATGCAGGCTGCACGTATGGAAGTTGCCTTGTGGCTGACCGTCCACCGTGCTTCGGCTCCCAGCCAGCCGGCGTCATGCTGACGTTTTGGGCCTGAGTCCCGTATCACCAGTTGACGGTGGCGCTGCAGGTCAGTGTATTCGAGTGGCTCGTCTCCCTGATGCAAAGGGTGGCGGGGTGCCGCCACGGCAATGAATTTCAATGATATCAGTGGGTCCCCCACAAAGCCCTGGGGGACGATGGGGCTGATGGCCAGATCTACCTGCTTCTCCAGCAAGGCTTGGCTGGTGCCGCCCAGCACTGTTTCGTAGAGTTCAATCCGGGTGGTGGGGCGCTGGCTGGAAAAACGGTCCAGACACTCCAGCAACATCCAGGTCGGGTAAGCAATGTCGGCGGCCAGACGAATTTCTGGCTCCCAGCCTTGCGCCAGTTCGGCAGCGGCCTTTTCCAGTGCGGCGGCTTCCTCAAGCAATTGCATTGCTCGACGGTACAAAACCTTGCCCACATCAGTCAGGACGGCACGGCGACCCTGCAGCGTAAAAATCTTGACATCCAGTTGGAACTCCAGTCGCTGGATGGCATAGGTAATAGTGGACTGGCTTTTATGGAGCTTTTCAGCAGCGCGGGCATAGCTGCCCGTCTGCACGATTTCACGCAGGACACGCCATTGTTCAAGTGTAGCGCGTGGAGCGGGTGATGCCATTGTCGTGTCGGAAGATGTATTCATCGTGTAATTCGATACAAAAGGCCAGTATTTTCACCTGGCAAATCGGTATTTTTGATATTAAAGTATAAACAGGTCAACACAATTTTTATCGGAGACCAGACAGTATGGGTTTATTGATAGACGGACAATGGACGGACCAGTGGTATGACACCACCAGTACGGGCGGGCGTTTCGTGCGTACCGAATCCCAGTTCCGCAACTGGATAACGCCCGATGGCAGGCCAGGCCCATCAGGCGATGGCGGGTTTCAGGCCGAGCCAGGACGCTATCATTTGTATGTTTCACTGGCTTGCCCCTGGGCCAATCGCACGCTGATCATGCGGGCGCTCAAGGGTTTGGAAGACATGATCACCGTATCCGTGGTCAATCCGTACATGGGCAAAAACGGCTGGACATTCGAACCAGCGCCCGGCGTGGTTGCCGATCCGGTGGGCCATGCCCGTTACATGTACGACGTGTATTTGCGCGCCCAGGCCGATTATTCCGGTCGGGTCACCGTACCGGTCCTGTGGGACCGCCAGCGCAACACCATTGTCAGTAACGAATCCGCTGAAATCATGCGCATGTTCAATTCTGCATTTGATGGTGTGGGCGCCACGCCTGGCGATTATGCCCCGGCACGGCTGCTGAAAGCCATTGATGCCATGAACAACCGCACCTATGGCGCCATCAATAATGGCGTCTACAAGGCCGGGTTTGCTACTTCACAGCCCGTCTACGAAGAAGCAGTGAATGCCTTGTTCACTGAGCTGGATGCCCTGGAAGCCCTCTTGGACGATCAGGCTTGGCTGGTCGGGGAAGACCTGACTGAAGCAGACTGGCGGCTGTTTACCACGCTGATCCGTTTTGATGCGGTTTATCACGGCCACTTCAAATGCAATATCCGGCGGCTGGTGGATTATCCCAATCTGTGGGATTACACCCGTGCCCTGTATCAGTACCCCGGTGTGGCGGCAACCATCAATCTGGATCACATCAAGCAGCACTATTATCGCAGCCACGCCACCATCAACCCGAACGGGATCGTGCCGGTGGGGCCCGAGCTGGATTTCACTCGTCCTGTCAGTAGCTTGCGTCAAGTTGCAAGCACGCATCCATGGCATCAAGGAGAAGCAGCATGAGCGTCAAACTCGCCGTTATTTATTATTCAACCTATGGCACCAACCATCAGATGGCTAGCATTGCTGCCGAAGCCGCTCGTGAAGCCGGTGCTGAAGTGCGGCTGCTCAAGGCGCCCGAAACCGCTCCGCAGGCCGTGGTAGACGGGCAAAAGGCCTGGAAGGCCCAGGCCAATAAAACGGCCGATGTCCCCGAGGTAACTGTGGAAGACATGCAATGGGCCAATGCCTATCTGGTGTCTGCGCCTACCCGATATGGCGTGCAGGCCAGCCAGATGCGTGCCTTCATTGACACCCTGGGGGGTATCTGGGCGAAGGGGGGGCTGGCTGACAAGGCGGTATCGGCCATGACTTCAGCACAAAATGTCCATGGCGGGCAGGAATCCACCCTGCTATCCTTTTACACCACCATCATGCATTGGGGCGGCATTATCGTGACACCCGGTTATACCGATGAAGCCATCTTCAAGGTGGGCGGTAACCCATATGGCTACAGCCACACACAGGGGGCCGAATTCGACGCGGATGCCCGGGCGGCCATCTCGCATCAGGCCAGGCGACTGGTAGAGGTCGCCGGCAAGCTGAGCTGATCCGGTTAAAATCACCCCATCACCATACACATGCCCCACCTGCCACGGTGGGGTTTTTCTTGAAGAAGCACAAAAAAGCATAGATGGGCACAGAGTTTTTCATACTGGCTGCCGCCGGGGCTGCCATCGGCGGCCTGGTCCAGGGGTTGTCTGGTTTTGCCTTCAGCATGATCGCCATGTCTGTCTGGGTGTGGGTGTTCGACCCGGTACTGGCCGCCGTCCTGTCGGTATTCGGTGCGCTTCTGGGTCAGACGGTCGGTATTGCCTCTGTGCAGCGAGACCTGCGTCTGCCCGTCATCTGGCCCTTTCTTGTCGGCGGGCTGGTTGGCATGCCCATTGGCTTTCTTCTGCTGCCCCACATGAACATCCTCTATCTGAAGCTGGGGCTGGGAACGCTGCTGGTGGTGTGGTGTCCCGCCATGTTGTTCAGTGGCAAGTTGCCACAGATCCGCTTTGGGGGCCGCTGGCTGGATGCCCTGGTGGGGGTGGGGGGCGGCATTGCCGGGGTGCTGGCGGGCTTGTCTGGCGCCCTGCCTGCGCTGTGGTCCCTGTTGCGCAATTTTGATAAAGACACGCAGCGGGTGCTCACCCAGTATTTCAATCTCATCATTCTGGGGCTGACTGCCATTATCTACAGTGTGACTGGCGTGGTGACACGGCCCATGTTGCCTTTGCTGGCCACGGTGTTGCTGGTATTGGTGGTGCCAACGTTCATCGGTGCTCAGTGGTACAAGACCATCAACGAACAACTGTTTCGGCGGATAGTGCTGGTCTTGCTGACCCTGTCGGGTGCCACACTGTTGCTGGCCGTGTGGGTGTAGCTGTCGTTTCGAACCCTTCGTACAACCCCACTCATGGTGTCGTTATTGACGGGTTAACGGATTGCAGGCATTAACATGGGTGTCAAGCCGTATCGCTGATTCAGAAGGGTGTGGCTACCACGCAGACGGACGCCAACGTGCGCAAGGGTTTGCGCAACACGTACGCCTATGATCCGGATAGCCTCATGCAGGTGTCGGGAGTCATTGCCGCGAACTTTCAGACTATTGCCGCTGCCAATGGTTACTGGCGTGAATGAGTTCTGCAGAGATGAATGAATTCATTTGAAATTGTCGTTCCATACGTCTCCCGCAACCGTTGAACGACAACCTTTGCCGCGATTGGGTCTAGTCAGTCGCGGCTTCTTTTTTGAGTGGGTCGCAGTAGAGCTCCCAGAGCGTGCCCATGATATGCACCACATTGCGATCTGCCAGCGTGTAGAAGACGTACTTGCCTTCTTTTTCGGTGCTGACGAGCTGTTCGTTGCGCAAGATGCCTAGCTGCTGGGACAGCGTGGGCTGACGGATGCCGGTAGCAGCTTCAAGTTCGCCGACATTGAGACGTTGATCCACCAGTTGGCAAAGCAGCATGAGGCGGTCTTCGTTGGCAAGTGTTTTTAACAAGGCACACACCTGCCCGGCGTTTTCACGCATGACCTCGGGTGTGATCTGAAAAGTCTGGGTTGCAGTATCCATGGCAATATTTAAAATTCATCTATGATGACATTATAGTCTTTCACGGGCGGAGTGCCACGTTCAGCCAACAGACATATTAATACCTTATGAATGAAATTAACACTTTTCCCCGGCAGGGTTTCTTCACGGGGCGGGCATGATGCCGAAAACGCTTGATTTTTATTTTGACTTTTCTTCACCCTACGCCTACTTGGCCAGCACGCAGATTGACGCCTTGGCCACGGATCTGGGGCGGCAGGTCCAGTGGTTTCCCATACTGCTTGGGCCCATGTTTCAGGCCATGGGCAGTGCCCCGCTGGTGGACATCCCCCTGAAAGGAGCGTATGCCCGGCACGACTTCTCCCGGACTGCGCTGCTGTTCGGCATCGACTACCGGGAACCTGACGAGTTTCCCATTGCCACCGTGGCGGCGGCACGGGCCGCCTGGTTCTTGCGCAGCCAGGACATGGCGCTGGCTGGCGAATTCTCCAGGAAAGTGCTCCAGGCCTATTTTGCTGATCAGCAAGACATCCGGGATACCGCTGTGCTGGCATCCATTGCAGAGAGCGTCGGGGCTGACAGTCAGGCCATGCTGCAAGCCATGCAAACCGACGCCATCAAGGGCATGCTCAAGGAAGCCGTGTCCGGGGCCATGGAACGCGGGGTATTTGGCTCGCCGTTCATCTTCATCGATAACGAGGGATTCTGGGGCTTTGATCGCCTGCCTCATATCAGAATGTGGGCCGCAGCCAACCCGGCATGAGATTCATCTACATTCTGATCATGGTCCTGCTGGTGGCGCAGGGCCTGTGGGGCATTACTCTGTACGGATTGCACTGGTGGCTGCGGCCGGTACTCACCGAACTGGTGCGCTTGCGCATCTGGATGGTCGCCGGGCTGGTGCTGGCCAACCTGTCCATGCTGGCGCCGCATTATCTTGTGCCGGCACGTCAGTGGCACTGGCTGATCGGCCTGCTGCTCTTTGCGTTTTACGGTTTTGTCCTCACGCTGGTTCTGGCGGCATTGCAAGCCATACTGATCAGGTGGTTTCCGGTAGTCCGCGTACACAGTCTGGTGCGCATGGCCGTTCCGGTACTGGTGCTGGTGCTGCTGGTGTGGGGGTGGGCAGGGGCCTATCTGCCCCAGGTGGTGCGCTATCAGGTCAGTGTCGACAAGCCCCTCGCACAACCGTTACGCATTGCCCTGATCAGCGACACGCATTTCGGGCATGTCATTGGCAAACAGCATATCCGGCGCCTGGCCGACATCGTCAACAAGGAACAACCCGACATCATCCTGCTGGCGGGCGACATCATGGACGACCTGCCTGATGCCTTTATCCAGAAAGACATGGCTTCGGCCCTGCGCAAGGTGAAGGCACCCCTGGGCCAGTATGCCGTGCTGGGCAATCACGATAATTATCGCCATGTGCAATCAGCCATTGTCGAGGCGACAGAGGCGGGCGGGTTTACCGTCTTGCGCGATGAAACGCGTATCATCGACAACCGGTTCGTCCTGGTGGGCCGCCGGGACAAGGAAGAACAGCGCCAGACACCTGAAGAAATCATCACAGATTCCGACATGCCGATCATTGTGCTGGATCATCAGCCTGCAGACGTGGATCTGGTTGCCCAGACGGATGCCGACATCATGATGGTGGGGCATACGCATGCCGGACAGGTTTTTCCGGGTACCTTGCTGGTTGGCTTGTTTCAACGCTACACCCATGGACATTATCGCCAGGGCAAGTTGCAGTTGTTCGTGACTTCAGGATTCGGCCTGTGGGGCGTGCCCCTGCGCATTGGCACTCGTGCCGAAGTGGCGATTATCGATCTGCTTCCCTGACGGGATATTGATCACGCTGGCGCTGATCTCGGATGGCAATCAGCAGCGCCACGCCCATGATAAGCGCGATCAGTCCAAAGCCAATGGCAACCGCTGTCGACCACGACGCCATGGCCAGCACGGCAAACACGGCAGCCGTGATGACGGCAATCCCTACGGAGGTACCGATACGCTGGCCGGTTTGCATGATGGCACCCGAACTGCCGGCATAGTCCAGTGGAACCTCTGCCAGGGTCAGTGTCTGGTTGGGGCTGATGACCGAGCCCTGTGCCAGGCCCACCAGCCCCAGGGAGGCTGTCAGCCACCAGATGCTGATCAGGTGCGCTTCGGCCAGAAACACCACTACCACGCTCAACAGCATGCCGGCAATGCCCAGTATCAGCCCGCCAATAACGATCTTGCGGCCGTACTTCATGACGCGGCGACCGGCCCAGTCGGCCGCATAGGCGGACAGCAGGGCAGAGGGAATGCCGAACATGCCGGATTGCAGGGCCGTCATGCCTTTACCCATCTGTACATACAGTGCCACCAATACCCAGATGCTGGTCATGCCCAGAAAATAAAGGGCCATGATGAGAATGCCATTGCTGAAGCTTGGCACGGAAAATATGTCCAGATTGACCATGGGGCTGTGGCCAATGTTTTCGTAGTACCGCTCCCACCTGATCCACAGCACGGTCAGCATGCCGGCAATGGGCAGCAGCCACCATGTCAGGGGCGAGCTGCGTGCTTCCACAAACGGAAACAGCACGGCCAGTACTGCCAGACCCAGCAGCAGGGAACCCAGGGGATCCAGTGAAAGCAGTGCCTGTTTCAGGGTGGTGGGTTGTTGTGGATCCAGCGATGCAATGCGCTTGATCAGCGGCCGTGGAAACCACCGCAAGCCCAGGACAAAGGTGAGTATGCCCACGGGAATGTTGACGAGAAAGGTCAGGCGCCAGCCAAGTTCCAGCCCACCGACCTCTATCAGGAAGCCCCCCATGACCGGACCGATGGCCACGGAAAATCCCACTGTGGTGCCCAGGTAGCCGAAAGCCCGCCCGCGCTCGGCCCCCCGGAAGTACTGCTGTATCATGCCCATGCCTTGGGGACTGAGCAACCCCGAGCCCAATCCCTGAACAAAGCGTGCTGCATTCAGCCAGTTGGCGTCAGGTGCCAGGCCAGCTGCCAATGACGCGGCGGTAAACAGGCCTACGCCCCACAGGAATATGCCCCCGCGGCCCATGATGTCGCCGGCGCGTCCGGCCGCCACCAGCACCACGCCAAAGGTCAGGGCATAGCCAGAGAGCACCCATTGAATATCCGCGTGCGAGGCATCCAGTGCCTGCTGAATGGAGGGCAGGGCAACGTTGACAATGCTGACGCCAACCAGTGACATGAACATGGCCAGCAGCAGCACGGCCAGTATCCGCCACCGCACCGCATCGGGCAGCGTGGTATCTGGATCTGGCCGCGATGATGGGCGCTTCGTGGCTGGGTACGTCGACATGCACAAATAATAACAGCAGACCGGCGCGGGTCTGCTGTGGAGACGAGGAGGAAAGAGAGCAGGAGAGCGGTGTCAGGCGCCGCCAATGACACGCAACAGAACCATGATAATGGCAACGACCAGCAGGATGTGAATAAAGCCGCCTATGGTGCGCGAACTGACCATACCAAGCAGCCAGAGAATGACAAGAATAATGGCAATGGTGGTTAGCATTCAGCCTCCAGGGTTATTGGACATGCAGGATCAGAGAAGGGCCCTGGCCTGCTCAGGTTTTCTCCATCCATCCCGACAGCTCGTCGGCGTGCTCCTCTTCATCAGCCAGGATGCTTTCCAGCAGCACGGTGGTGGTCGGGTCCTTGTCGCCAATCAGGGCAATCAACTGGCGGTAGATCTCTACGGCCAGGCGCTCGGCCACGAGGTTGGCACGAATCATGGACTTTAGGTCGGAAGAGTCATCGTATTCGGCATGACTGCGTGTACTCAGCGTGTCGGGGTTGAAGTCCGGCTCGCCGCCCAACTGAGCAATACGTTCCGCAATACGGTCGGCATGGGCCATTTCCTCGTTGGCGTGCACCAGGAATTCGTCAGCAATGGCCGGCGAGGCAATTCCCTTGGCCGTGAAATAATGCCTTCGGTACCGCAGCACGCATACCCACTCCGTGGCCAGAGCGTCGTTCAGCAAGCGACAGATTTCTTTTGCATGCGGCTGGATGCTGGGAGTGACTGCGCCATCTTCCAGCGAACCGCGTGCCTGAGCAATCGCGTCCTCATTGAGTGCCATGTGCGAGTCACGAGGAGCTTGAGTCATGTTGTCTTCCTTTTTGTTGAACCGTCAGGTGTCAACGTATCGTGAATCCCGTAAAATCGTCAACGCTTGATGTTACATTTGGTATGAAAAAGCCAGGCTTGGGGCCTGGCTTTCTGGAATCGGCGTCTGGTTGGCAAGCTGCCTTGCTCGCCGGGCAAGATGGCTGCTATTGGGTCATTAGCACCGGAACCGTCATGGATGCCAGCAAGGTGCGCGAGGCGCCGCCCATTACCCATTGGCGCATCCGACTGTGTCCGTAGGCCCCCATGACGATGAGATCACTGCTGTAATCACTGGCTACATTTAAAATGATGTGGCCCACCCCAAGGTTGTTGCTGTCTTGAATGAGGTGCTGCGGCTGCGGGTAGCCCAGGCTGGTGAGGTAGTGACGGATGTCGTCGCTGTGGACGTCCTGGTTTTTCAGAAGGCGCTCGTCGCGGTCAACCTCAAGTACCACGAGCTCATGGCAGCGAGCCAGAAACGGTGCACCATCTGTCAGGGCGCGGGCTGCTTCGCGGCGCTGATCCCAGCAATAGAGAATGCGCTTGCCAATGGATTCGATCGGCCCGGCATTGGGCAGCAGCAGCACCGGGCGCCCGCATGCCATGACAACTGATTCAGGCAGGTTGGCGATAAGCCCTGAGGTGGCATCAGCACGCGGGGTTTTGCTCATGATGAGGACGTCGCTATAACGCCCGTGCAGCGCCAGGGCCTGTTCGATATCGCCCGTGGGTGCTCGCCAATGCGCATCGACACCGGCCGTCTGAGCCTTGTCCAGGAATAGTTCACGCGTGGTGTCGCGCTCTTGTGTCTGTTGCCGCTGCAGGGAGCTTCGGGCTTCTTGAGGAATGACCTGCTCGTGATAGTAGTAACTGGCCAGGCCATCGGTAGGGTAGACACCCACGACGCTGGCGTCATGTTCTTTGGCGAGAAGCAGCCCGGCGTCAATGCGCCGAGTGCAGGATGGGTCATTACTCAGGTGAATGGCGATGCGACCTAGCATGGCGGTCTCCTGTTGTTCTGCAAGGTGGGATTTTTTATCGTTACAGCAAACGCACTTCAGTTGAAAGAAAAGGACGATTAATTACCACATTCATTATAGGGTTATTATACGTTCAGGGGGCGACTGACCGCTTGCAGGGCGGCAAGGGGGCCATGTTGTTCAAGGGCGAGGCGCTGCGCGTCGTCGCCAACGTATACCACCCCACCAAAAGACAAGGCGTTGAGCGATGCACCATGAAAATGTTCCTGGGTGCGGGCGACCACCAGCATCCATCCGTTTTCCGTGATCAGGTTGAATGCAGGCAGCAGGCCGTTGTCATCGGGATGCAGGTCGAGGACATGGCGGGCCGTTTCAAAGGCGTCCAGCATGGATCGCGCCTGCATGGAAACCGCGGTGCCCGGATGGACAGCAAGGCGGAAGAATGCATGAGCGAAAGAGAAGGCAGGGTGACGGGCTGCATCGCCGGCAGGCAGATCGGCCGGCAAGCCGGCAAGCAGGGGACGCAGGCTGGCGTTATCGGATGCGTGGGGTATCCATTGGACATGCTTGTGGCGCTGGCTGGCCCCGGCCGCAGAGCCACCGTTATAAAAGCCAACGCCGCCATGGTTGGAAAGCAGCATGGCCAAGACCTCAAAGTCACTGTATTCAAGCGGTGTCTGTTGCTCGGCAAACTCGCTCCGGGCCAGGACCAGGTGGTGCAGGCATACCGGAAATTTGTTCAGGATGGCGGTGTGGTGTTCCCCCAGCGGGCCGACCGTCAGTTCCGGATCCGGATTAAGGAAAGGGTTGAAGTCGGGATCCCGGGGGCCGCCAGGAAGGGACGGTTTGGCCGTATTGCTGGCGCGCGGCTTGTCGGCCAGATTGGCTGCCCAGCGAACAGTGAATGGAAGCCCCTGTGCATGGATGGTTGTTTCGTTGGTCTCAAGGGGTTGCAGATCACCCGAAGCAAGGGCACGGGTAGTGCAGCGGGTAACCACATTCCAGAACGTGGCAGACATACGGATTCCTGTACTTATTACTACCTATAACAAAATAATAGCAAACCTGTTAAATTGACAGGCTGTCATCCAAGACATTATGGCAGCATCTTGACCGGGCCAGCAACCAGAACGGGCCTGGCAAGCACCAGAAAGGGCAATAATGAAAAAACTTATGCATGGCGTGCGCAACATGCGGGTGCGTACCAGTTTCATCCTGATTCTAAGCATTTTTTTCTTCATGCTTGTTTTCGGAGCAGTGCTGGGGGTGGGTGCCTTGTACCTCAATGGCCAGGCAACCAGCCGTCTGGTGGCAAGCCAGCAGGCCCAGGCAGAGTTGGTTAATGCACTCAGCCGTTATAAAGATACCCAGCTCACGCTGGAGCGTGCCGTCACCAGCCAACTGGTTGATGCGGGCCTCAATGATCGCGCTGCCAACCTCCAGGTTCTTGCTCGTGGTCAATACGATGAAGCCGTTGCGGCCTTCAACCATTATCAGCAACGGGTCGATGCACTTGGCACCACTTCCGCCATCCACGACCGTGTCAGCAATGCCTTCCAGTCTGCCCTCAATGGGGGGCTCAGCCCACTCGTGGGGCTGGTTGAAAACAATGATTCCGGAACTTACCAAAGCTACCTCGAGGGCACCACACTCTATCTTGAAGAAGAGCTCCTTGAATCGGTTGCTGCACTGGCACAGGACCAGCAACACATCATAGACAGCATCCATGCCGACGAGGCTACGCAATTCCGCATGGTTGTGGGTCTGGTTGCCTTCGGCATCACGGCCTCGCTGCTGGTCTGCCTGGTGGCTTATCTGTTTCTGATGGCCGTTGTGCTCAAGCCGCTGCGTCGTGCGGGTGGTGTCTTTGACCGCATTGCCAGCGGGGATCTCACCCAGACGATAGAAGCTACCAATCACAATGAAATCGGTCAGCTGTTTGCCGCGGTGCAGCGCATGCAGCACAGCCTCGTGCAGGTTGTCTCCGAAGTGCGTGCCGGCGTGCTGGCAATCAGCACCGGGGCTGGCGAAATCTATCGCGGCAATACTGACCTCAGCAGTCGTACTGAGCAGCAGGCGGCATCGCTGCAACAAACAGCCGCCAGCATGGAACAGCTGGATGGCACTGTCAGGCAAAATACGGATAATGCCACCCAAGCAGATCAGCTCGCGCAGGGGGCATCGCAGGTGGCTGAGCGTGGCGGTGCAGCCGTGGGTGCCGTGGTTGACAGCATGCACGAAATCACCGCCCGTTCCGAAAAAATAGCCAATATCATTTCAACCATTGATGGCATCGCCTTCCAGACCAACATCCTGGCCCTCAATGCGGCTGTTGAAGCCGCTCGTGCCGGCGAGCAGGGTCGTGGCTTTGCCGTGGTCGCCGGCGAGGTCCGCTCCCTTGCCCAGCGTAGTGCGCAGGCCGCCCGCGAAATCTCCGAACTCATTGACGCCTCCACTCAGACGATCGAACAAGGGCAGGGGCGGGCAGCTGAAGCAGGCGACATCATGCAAGATGTCGTCAGCGCCATTGGTCAGGTGGCCACCATCATGAGCGAAATCTCGCTGGCTTCGCATGAGCAGGCAGATGGTATCGGGCAGGTCAATACGGCCGTTGGCGAGATGGACAGCGTCGTCCAGCAAAATGCTGCCTTGGTCGAGCAGGCAGCCGCGGCGGCGGGCTCACTGCAAGAACAGGCGCAGCGCCTTGAAGCCGCCGTGGGCGCCTTCCGGTTACAGGTTGACCCCGCCAGTGTCCGCCCCGTTTCTGCCAATCACCTTCCCGCGGGCAGAGACGGCTCGGCCACCCGGATAGACAGCCCAGCGGCCCGGGCACTGGCACTGCCCCGCACCTGACACCCTTGGGCACTGTCAGGCATCCGTCATACGCTCATGACGACACCCGTCCAAACAGAGGGTGCAGCTGTGGCTACGTGTGCTTATACTTTGCCGCAATATTCCTTTGCCAGAATATTCCAACATAAACAGATGTATCTATTGTCCTTGGGCGGGTCCCATCAGGCAGGAGCCAAGCTTTCATGTCCTCTGCATCCTTGTTAATCATCGCTGTCGGTCTGCTGGTACTCGTGGTGGCATACTTCTGGTATGTCAATCTCATCAAGCGGCGCAATGGGGCGCGCCAGGCGCTCTCGTCTATTGATGTGCAACTGAACAAGCGCCACGATTTGCTGCCCAATACCTTGAAGCTGGCTCGCCAGTTCATGAGCCACGAGCGCGAACTCATGGAAGAAGTCATCCGGCTGCGCGGGCAGGCCCAGCAGCCCTATGATCCCAACCAGGCTGAAGAGGTCCGCCGCCATCTGGAGGCCGAAGGCCAGTTGCAAATGGGGTTGCGCAAGCTCTTTGTTGTGGCAGAGAACTATCCCGAGCTGCGCTCCAGCGATACCATCATCGAAGCCCAGCGCGCCTTCAACGAAGTAGAAGGTCATATCGCTGCTGCCCGACGTTTCTATAACGCCAGTGTCACCAGGCTGAACAACGCTGTTGAGATCTTTCCTGGATCCCTGATAGCCAGCGTGGTGGGCGTGCAAGGCATGCCTTTCTTTGAGCTTGAGGACCCCGCCATGCGCCAGCCCGTCAATGTTGATGATTTCTTTGACAAGCCATCCTGATCCCGGGGTCGTCCATGTCTGAGAACCCCCTTTCAGCGTTATCTGCTGAAGGTTTCAGCACCTTCTATGAAGACACCATCGAGCCGGCGCTCACCGAGTTCGAGCAGGATCGCCAGCGCGATATCCGGCTGGTCTATGCAAGCATAGTGATAGCAGCCATTGGGGCGGGCATTGTTTTTTTGCTCGACACAGACAGCAGTCTGCTCTCCTTCTTTGGCATGGCGCTGATCGTCGCGGGGATAGCAGGGCAGCACGTCGTCCGCAAACGCATGAGTACAGCCCTTAAAAATGCGTTGGTGGCGCCAGTTTGCGCGTTTTTCGGGCTGACCTACACCCAAAAGCCCGTCCGCATGCCCATCAATCGCTTTATCCGTGCCGGCTTGCTTCCTGCGCAGTACGATAAATTCAGTACCGAAGATCAGATCAACGGTACGCACAAGGGCGTTGCGGTTGACTTGTGCGAGCTGACGCTCACGCGAACGGTACGTGACAAGGATAAAGACACGTCTTCCGATGAAACGATTTTTCAGGGCATGATACTGACCTACAGTTTCGCCAAACCCTTCACGGGCGAAACCCGCATCTTGTCCAACTCTTCGGGGTTACTGGGCTGGCTATCCCGTTCCGGTCTGAAACCCCAGCAGGCCGGCGAGCGTGTCCACCTTGAAGACCCGGTTTTTGAAGAGCAGTTCAATGTCTATTCCACGGACCAGGTCGAGGCACGCTACCTCCTGACACCGCGCTTCATGGAGCGCCTGGTGGCCCTGTCGGCCCATTTTTCAGAGCGCAATGGCGTGTCGGTGGCATTCAGCGAGAGCGATATCCTGATTTGCCTGCGCAGCGGCAAGGATCGCTTCGAAGGGGGCGGTCTGTTCAAGCAGCTCAACAGTCGTGAACGGGTTGAGGAACTGCTGGGCGAACTGAATCAGGTTCTGGGTATTGTTGATGTACTGGACCTCACCAACCAGACACGCATCTGAGCTAAAGGGTTGAGGGCTTGGCGGCAGGACGCTTTTCGGGCATGGCCTGCATGGGGTTGCCCGACAACGCGGCACTCAGACTATAGAGCGGCGCAAAGCTCTCTGGCCGGGCCATGGGCCACGCGGTTCGGAAAATGGTTTGCCGGAACTTGTTCTGCAGTAGCTCGCCCGTTTCAAGATCCGGAAACAGGGCTGACAATACCCGGACGCCCCCATTGGGAATGCGGCGAACAATATGATGCGGACGCAGTTCGTCGGGATGTTCCAGCCCGGCTGCAGACAACAGCTCACCCAGCGCTTCGAGGGTACCATGATGATAATGCAGCACACGCATGGACTTGTCTGAAACCACCAGCCCCGCTTGGCGTTTGGGGTCTTGCGTGGTGACGCCCGTGGGGCACTTGCCGGTATGGCAAATTTGTGCTTGTATGCAGCCAATGGCAAACATGAAGCCCCGGGCACTGTTGCACCAGTCCGCACCCAGCGCAAAGGCGCGTGCCATGTCAAAGGCACTGATGATCTTGCCCGATGCCCCAAGCTTGATCTGATCACGCAGCCCGATGCCCACCAGGGTATTGTGCACCAGGCGCAGACCCTCGCGCAGTGGCGTCCCGACGTGGTCCACGAACTCGACCGGTGCCGCACCGGTTCCGCCCTCGGCGCCGTCTACAACAATAAAATCCGGCAGAATGTTGGTCTTGAGCATGGCCTTGGCGATGGCAAACCACTCCCAGGGGTGCCCGATGCACAGTTTGAATCCCACGGGTTTCCCGCCCGAGAGCTCACGCAGGCGGGCCACGAACTCAAGCAGACCAATGGGTGTCGAAAACGCGCTGTGGTCAACGGGCGATACGCAATCCATGCCAGTCGCAACGCCACGCGTGGCAGCGATCTCGGGCGTGACCTTGGCACCCGGCAGCATGCCGCCGTGCCCGGGCTTGGCGCCTTGCGACAACTTGATTTCAATCATCTTGACGGCGTCGCGGCGAGCATGGCGGATGAAGTGCTCTTCAGAAAATTGGCCAGCTTCATCACGACAGCCAAAATAGCCTGAGCCGATATTCCATATCAGGTTGCCACCGTGCTCAAGGTGGTAATTGCTGATCCCGCCTTCACCCGTGTCATGAATGAAGTTGCCCAGGGCCGCCCCCTTGTTCAATGCCAGTACGGCGTTGCCCGACAGGGCACCAAAGCTCATGGCCGAAATGTTGAATACCGACAGTGACACGGGCTGGGTGCAGTCCTTGCCCCCCACGCTGATGCGAAAATCCGTGTCCTCAATGTGTGACGGCACCATGGAATGGTTGATCCATTCGTAGTCGGTTCCATAGACTTCTCCCTGGGTCCCAAAGGCACGCACATCAACCGTCTGCTTGGCTCGCTGGTAAACCAGGCTGCGTTCGTCACGGGAAAACGGGGTTTCCTCGGTGTCGTCTTCAACAAAATACTGGCGAATTTCTGGTCGGATGAACTCAAAGAAAAAACGCAGATTGCCAATGACCGGATAGTTGCGACGTATGGTGCGTGCCGTCTGCTTCATGTCCACGATGCCGCGAATGGTCAAGGCAGCGAAAAGGACGGTCGGCAGCAGCCACCACCAGTTGAGGGTGACACTCAGAAGCAGGAAAAACAGCGTGGCGGCAATGACGGCATGAAAGGCCGTGTGCCGCGTGAAGAAACGGGGCATGGCAGCGAATGCAGAGGTGGCAAGGAGCGGGCAAGGTAATGTAACGAGGTTACCACTTTTTTGCTGGGTGCCGAAGCGTGACTATCATGTCCAGACCGAGGCCAGCATGATCATTCCTGACAAGGTAAGCAGTATGAGAATCACGCGGCGAAAGATCCGCTCATTGATTTTCTTATACAGTTGTATGCCAAGGAGAACGGGTATCAGGAGTATGATTAGCGTTACCAGCAGTACGGGTACCATGGGAGGCTTGACTACACCTCCAGCAAGATACAAGGTCGCCGTGATGCTCAGGATTGTCAGGTTGTAATACTGCAAAATTGCCCGTTGCATGTCTTTCTCGTAGTCGCGAAGCACACACCATAGTGCGGGCAGTGCACCAGAAAGCCCCGCCAGTACACCTAGTATGCCGCCAACCAGACCAATAACGCCATCCAGCCACTTTCCGCCCAGTGTGACTCGAGGCAGTTTTTCGCTAAACAGTACTGCCGGACAGAAGGTGATCAGCAAAAGACCAAGTCCGAGCTTCAGGTATTCAATTTGCAGCAGGGGAAGAAGCTTGAAACCAATGGGCATCCCGAGCAATCCACCGATGATGAACGGAAGAACTTTATCGAAAGAAAATGAACGCCGAACAATAAAAATGCCAAGCACCTGACCAAACAGGGCCCCATATACAGCCAGCACGGCAGCGAGGAAGGGATCCAGGGTCCAGACCCATATGGACATTGCAACAATGGTAAATGCAAATCCGGTGAGTCCCTGTACCAGCCCTCCGATCAATGCGCCCAGAGCTGCAACTATATAGGTGTCAATGCTCATGCCGTGTCGTGTTCGCGCGTCAGGGCATTGTCAGAGTGGTCTTCGGCCTCGATTTCTTTTGCAAACCGGGTTATTACGCCACGCAGCCATATGTGTCCCGGATCCTGCTTGAGCGTGTGATGCCAGATAAGGTAGATGGGAAATGTAGGGGTG
>Ga0079226_10000415_pt1 | contig 29460 bp, 21 predicted proteins | sample Poulit2014_FD_76345 | JGI IMG/M metagenome (GOLD analysis project Ga0079226, IMG submission 76345) | Agricultural soil microbial communities from Georgia to study Nitrogen management - Poultry litter 2014 | ecosystem: Environmental > Terrestrial > Soil > Agricultural land | place: USA: Georgia...
TCGTGTGAAAAAGTCATTTTTGAAAGCGCGATTTTTTGGTCACTTCGTCTATAGATTTCCTCCGAAAAACCAAAAGGTCCACCCACGATAAAAACCAGATTTCTTTTTCCCGCGTTCATCTGTTTCTGAAGCCATTCCGAAAATCCGACCGAAGTATATTCCCTTCCTTTTTCATCCAAAAGAATGACTTCATCCGAGTTTTGGATTCTTTTTAAAAGCTCTTCGCCTTCTTTTATTTTTTGCTCCTCGACCGAAAGATTTTTGCGGATTTTCAATTCCGGAATCATTTCGATATCCAGTTTTGTATAATGCCGAAGCCGCTCTACATATTTGTCGGTTAATTTTTGAAGGGTTTTGTCTTTTGTTTTTCCGATTAGGAGTAATGTAATTCTCATCTTGTTTTCAGCTTAGTTTTCTTATTTTAGCAAAAATAATCGGATATGAAAATTGACCAAAATTTTTTTAATAAAGAAATAGATAGAATTATAAAAACCGCTGTAAAAGAAGATATAGGCGAAGGAGATTTTAGTTCTTTAGCTTGTATTCCTGCAGAAGCAAAAGGAAAAGCTGAATTATTAGTTAAAGAAGCTGGAATTTTAGCAGGAGTGGAATTTGCAAAACGAGTTTTTCAATATATAGATGAAGATTTAGAAGTGAAAACTTTTAAGAAAGATGGAGAAAAAATTGAAGTTGGAGATATTGTTTTTGAAGTTTCAGGAAAAAGTCAATCTATTTTAAAAGCAGAACGTTTAATGTTAAACGGAATGCAAAGAATGAGTGCTATTGCTACAAAAACTCAGGATTTTGTAAAGTTGTTGAAAGGAACAAAAACCAAGATTTTAGACACAAGAAAAACAACACCTGGAATTCGTATTTTAGAAAAATGGGCTGTTGAAATTGGCGGAGGAGTAAATCATAGGTTTGGTTTATATGATATGATTATGTTGAAAGATAATCACATAGATTTTGCCGGAGGAGTAAGTCAAGCTATTCAAAAGACAAAAGATTTTTTAAAACAAGAAAATCTAAACTTAAAAATCATTGTAGAAGCAAGAAATTTATCAGAAATTGAAGAAATTCTTCAAAATGAAGGAGTTTATCGAATTTTAATTGATAATTTCAATTATGAAGATACGCGAAAAGGAGTGGAATTAATTGGAGAAAAATGCCAAACAGAATCCAGTGGAAATATCACTTTAGAAACTGCAAGAAAATATGCAGAATGTGGAGTAGATTATATTTCAAGTGGTGCTTTAACGCATTCAGTTTATAATTTAGATTTAAGCTTAAAAGCAAAATAAAATGACCAGAGTCATAGAGAAAAAGATTGATAAAATACCGGTAATTCGGCATTTGGCAAAAGCTTGTAAAAAAGTGATTTTACCAGGGCTGAACGGATTATCACTCTATGATTTATTGGAAATGTATATTTTTGGAATCGTAAGAGGAACTTTTAGCACCAGAGCAGGATCTATTGCTTTTAGTTTTTTTATGGCGTTATTTCCTTTTTTGTTGTTTGTTTTAAACCTGATTCCTTTTGTTTGGTTTGTAGAAGATTTTCAAACCAGATTATTGAATTATATCGAAACACTTTTGCCGCCGCAAACGCATGAACTTTTTGAAAGAATATTTTATGATATTGCCAATACGCCAAGAACAGGATTGTTGTCAGTTGTGTTTTTTCTTTCAGTTTTTTTAATGGCAAATGGAATTAATGCTATTTTTTCAGGATTTGAATATTCTTGGCACACCAAAGAAAATCGATCGATTATCAAGCAGTATTTTATAGCTTTAGGCGTAGCAGTAATCATAGCTTTTTTACTGTTAACAACTGTTGTGGTAACTATATATTTAACGTATATAATTGAAGATTTAAGTGCTTTAGGATTGTTTACAGATCGGGTGAAATGGGCAGAAGTAGGGCGTTATGCAGTTTTTGTTTTGTTGATTTATAATTCTGTAGCAATCCTGTATTTCTTTGGAACAAAAGAAGGTAAAGATGCGAAATATTTTTCTGTAGGAGCTTTATTTACCACAATTTTGATATTGTTATTTACTTATTTATTTGCAGGATATATAAAGAGTTTTAGCAATTATAACAGGTTGTATGGATCGATTGGAGCTTTGTTAATATTGATGGCTTATATCTGGTTAAATTCAAATATTTTATTGTTAGGATTTGAATTGAATGGAACAATTTTAAGATTGAAAAAGAAAAATAAACACATTGAGAAAAAACAATCAGAAAAAGCTTTAAAAGAAAATAAATCAGCTGAAAATATATTGAAAATCAAAGAAAATTAATCTTCTTAATTAATAAATTGAATTCCTTTTTATGGAAAATTTTGTCGATGTAATTTTACCTCTTCCTTTAGAAAAACATTTCACTTATGCTTTGACAAATTCTCAAGCCAAAAAACTTCAACCTGGTATGAGAGTAGCTGTTCCTTTTGGAAAAACAAAAGTTTATACAGGAGTGGTTTCAAGACTTCATCATGAAAAACCAAGATTGTATGAAACAAAATTGGTGGAAGAAATCATGGATGAAAATCCATTGTTGACAAAGGAACAACTTCGGTTTTTTAAATGGTTAGCAGATTATTATTTATGTAGTGAAGGAGAAGTTTTAAAAGCAGCTTTGTCCAGTGCTTTTTTATTGCAAAGCGAAACAGTAATAGAATTAAATAAAGAAGGAAATTTTCAAGATAAAAACATAACAGATGAGGAATATCTTATTTTAGAAGCTTTAGAACGACAATCGATTTTGAAAATTCAAGAAGTGATGGAAATTCTTGATAAAAAAACAGTTTTACCAGTTTTAAATAAAATGGTAGAAAAAGAAATGATTGTTGTAAATCAAGAAATTTATAAAAAATATAAACCCAAACTTGTTCGTTATGTTCGCTTAGCAGAAGCTTATGATGAAGATGAAAAATTAAAAGAATTATTTGAAATTTTATCTCGTGCACCAAAACAAAGAGAAATCTTATTGGCTTTGATTTCTTTGCGTGCAAAAACGAAAAAACCTATTCGACCAAAAGATTTACAAAAAGCAGCAAATACTTCTGCTTCTGTGGTAAAATCTTTAATTGATAAAAAGATATTAGAAGAATATCATCTCCAAAAAGATCGAGTTTCTTATGAGGAAGAAAATAAAAATCTACAATTAAAATTAACGCTTGAACAAGAAAAAGCATTAGGAGAAATCAAAAGAAGTTTTGAAGAAAATAAACCTTGTCTTTTTCATGGTATTACTTCTTCTGGAAAAACAGAAGTTTATATTCAGCTGATAAAAGAAATGATCAACCAAGGAAAACATGTGTTGTATTTGGTTCCTGAAATTGCGTTGACCACACAATTAATCATGCGTTTGCAAAAGTATTTTGGAGAAGATGTTTTAATTTATCACAGTAAATATTCTGTAAATGAAAGAGTTGAAGTTTACAAACATGTTTTAAATCAAACTAAAGGAAAAATAGTAATTGGCGCAAGATCAGCGATATTTTTACCTTTTAGAGCATTGGGATTAATCGTTGTAGATGAATCTCATGAAACAACTTTTAAACAATTTGATCCTGCTCCAAGATATCAAGCAAGAGATGCTGCAGTGGTTTTATCAAAAATATTTAAAAGCAATATTTTGTTGGGAACTGCAACCCCTTCTTTAGAGAGTTATTACAATGTAAAACACCATAAATATGTATTGGCAGAATTGACAAAACGTTTTGGAAAAGTAATTCCTCCTAAAATAGAATTGATAGATCTCAAAGATAAACAAAGGAAGAAAAAAATGACTGGACGTTTTTCTGATGATTTATTAGCAGAAATTTCCAAAACACTTGAAAAAGAAAAACAAGTAATATTATTTCAAAATAGAAGAGGATTTTCTCCAGTTTTAGAATGTCAAACTTGTGGGCATTCTCCGCAGTGTTCAAATTGTGATGTCAGCTTGACTTATCATAAACACAACAATTCTTTGCGTTGTCATTATTGTGGATATTACATCGCTATGCAAAGACAATGCATGGCTTGCGGAAGTGTAGATTTAACCACAAAAGGATTTGGAACAGAACAAGTGGAAACAGCTTTAAAAGAATTATTTCCAAATCATCAAATCGGGAGAATGGATTTAGACACCACCAGAGGAAAATATGGATATGAAAAAATCATCACTGCTTTTGAACAAAGAGAAATAGATATTTTGGTGGGAACACAAATGTTAGCCAAAGGATTAGATTTTAGAAATGTAGATTTAGTAGGGGTGATGAATGCAGATAATCTTTTGAATTTCCCTGATTTTAGAGCTCATGAAAGGGCTTTTCAATTGTTAACACAAGTGGCAGGAAGAGCGGGAAGAACAGAACAACAAGGAAAAGTTTTAATTCAGACTTATAGTCCAAAACACCCTGTTTTAAGACATGTGATAGAAAGTGATTATCAAGCACTTTATCAAGAAGAAATGCAATCCAGAAGGGAATATAAATATCCGCCAGTTTTTAGATTATTAAAAATCACTTTAAAAGGAAGAAATTACAACGCAGTAAATGAAGCAGCAGATTGGATGGCAAATGGATTGTCAAATGTTTTTAAAGAAAATGTGTTGGGTCCAGTTTTTCCGCCAGTAGCAAGAATTCGGAATGAATATTATAAAATAATCACATTAAAAATTCCACCAAAACAATCTCTTGTGAAAACAAAAAACTATATTAGAAAAGTAAAAAAATCTTATGATGCCATTTCAGCTTACAGAAGTGTAAGAGTAATTTTAAATGTAGATCCTTATTAATTCCTAAAAACTATAAAAATGTCAAAGAAAAAAATAATTAATCTTCTCAATATTTTATTGATTATTTCAGCAGTATTTATGATTTTCCTTGGCTTAAAACAAGGGATTTTACCACCAACTATAACAGGAATAGGATTTATTTTAATAGCTGTGATTTTTCATTTACAAAACAAATAGTTGTTAATAAGAATCAGTTTTTTGAAAATGGAAAATATTTAAGAATTTCTTGCTTTTTGCTGATGATTTTTCAGTTTATTGAATTATTTCTAATAACCTTTGGATTATATAATTGCTTAATTTCTAATTGAAAAGCTTTATTAAAATGTTAATATTCTGATATTTAATTGGAATTACATATTTAAAAGTGTAATTTGCGAAATTATGATTGGAAATATTAACTCTTTCACTAAAAATACTTGCTTTAAAAAAATAAAGCAATTCACATATCTTACCCTTATACTTTGGATTAAAACGCCAATTTAGAGAGAAATATTTCTAAGGAAATTAAATTTATCAACTGCGAAAACTGCAGAAAATCATAACTATAATAATTTAAAAATATATAATTCATAACTACTATGAAAAATAAACGTATTGCTATTATTGGAGCAGGACCAAGTGGATTAGCACAAATTAGAGCTTTTGAATCTGCAAAAAAACAAGGAAAAGAAATCCCAGAAATTGTATGTTTTGAAAAACAAGCAAACTGGGGAGGAATGTGGAATTATACTTGGAGAACAGGAGTAGGAAAATTTGGAGAACCTATTCATGGAAGTATGTATAAATACTTATGGTCGAACGGACCAAAAGAATGTTTAGAATTTTCAGATTATTCTTTTGATGAACATTTCAAAAAACCAATTTCTTCATATCCTCCACGTCCTGTTTTATTTGATTATATCCAAGGGAGAATAAATAAAAGTAATGCGAGAGATTACATCCGTTTTAATACCACTTTAAGATGGTTGACTTTTAATGAAGAAACTGAAAAGTTCACTCTTTTCTTAGATGATTTAAAAAACAATAAAACTTATGAAGAGAAATTTGATTATGTAGTAGTTGCTACAGGGCATTTCTCTACTCCAAATATGCCATTCTTTGAAGGGATTGATGATTTCCCAGGAGCAGTAATGCACGCGCATGATTTTAGAGGAGCAGATCAATTTATAGATAAAGATTTATTGTTGATCGGAAGTAGTTATTCTGCTGAAGATATTGGTGTACAAAGCTATAAACACGGAGCAAAATCTGTAACCCTTTCTTACAGAAGTAATCCTATTGGATTATCTTGGCCAGAAGGAATTGAAGAAAGACCTTTGGTGACGCATTTTGAAGGAAATACAGCTTTCTTTAAAGATGGAACTTCAAAAAGATTTGACGCAGTAGTGATGTGTACAGGATATCAGCATAAATTCCCATTCTTACCAAGTTATTTAAGATTAAAAACAGAAAATAACCTTTATCCAGATCATCTTTATAAAGGAATTTTCTTCCAAACTCAGCCTAAATTAATTTATTTAGGAATGCAAGATCAGTATTATACTTTTAATATGTTTGATACTCAAGCTTGGTTATCAAGAGATTATATGATGGGAGAATTTGAATTACCATCAAAAGAAGAACAGAGAAAAGATATTGATTTGTGGTTGGAAAAATACAGCAAAGTTGATGATCCAAAAGAAGATGTTGATTTCCAAGCAGATTATATCAAAGATCTTATCCAAATGACAGATTATCCAGAATTTAACGTAGATAAAGTAGGAGAAATGTTTAAACAATGGTTGCAAGATAAAGAAGATAATATCTTAACTTATAGAGATAAAACTTTCCGTTCAGTAGTAACTGGAACAATGGCTGCAGAACACCACACAGAATGGATGGATGAATTAGATGATAGTCTGGAAAGATATTTAATGAAAGAAGAAAAAACTAAAGAAACAGTATTGTCATAAGGAATTTTTCCTTTGTTAATTGTTTTTATAAGGTCAGGTTTTTTTAGAATCTGACCTTTTTTGTTTTTTGAAATTATAGAACTTTAAAACCTAAAACTCAAAATAGAAATGAAGAGAATTCTACTGTTTATTACTTGCTTTTTAACCCCTTTACTCATATTTTCACAAAATTCTTTAACCGATAAAATAGATGCTGGTTTTCAAAAATATACTTCTTGGTTTGTAGAAGGAATATTTTATGAAATTCCCATTACAGAAAATTTTCAAGTTCCTTGGGTAGTAATTATCTTAATAGGAGGAGCAATTTATTTCACTTTAAGTTTTAAGCTCATTAATTTCACAGGATTTTTATCTGCTATAAAAATTATCAGAGGAGATTATGAAGACATAGAAAATGTAGGAGCTGAATATTTATATAAAGATGTAAAGCCAGAGGATCAAGCTGCTATGGTGAAAGAAATTAGAAAAAAGAAAGAAGCCAGCGGACAAGTTTCGCATTTTCAGGCTTTAGCAACCGCTGTTTCTGCAACTGTAGGATTAGGAAATATTGCTGGAGTGGCTATTGCTATTTCAATAGGCGGACCAGGAGCAACTTTCTGGATGATTATTGGTGGATTATTAGGAATGGCAACAAAATTTGTGGAATGTACTTTAGGAGTAAAATACAGAGAAGAAGACGAACAAGGAAGAATTTATGGCGGACCGATGTATTATCTTAAAAAAGGATTAGCGGAAAAAGGTTTTGCGAAAATCGGAAAAATTTTAGGAGTTATTTTTGCTGTTTTAATCACCATAGGAGCTTTTGGAATTGGAAATATGTTTCAAGCAAATCAAGCTTCAGCACAATTCACAGAATTATTTGGTGGAGGAAATTCTATGAGTTTATGGGTAGGATTAGTTTTAGCAATTTTAGTAGGTTTAGTAATTATTGGCGGTGTAAAAAGAATAGCAGGAGTTACAGAAAAAGTAGTTCCTTTTATGGCAGGAATTTATGTGTTGAGTGCTTTGATTATTTTAGGAATAAATTATCAACACATCGGATCTGCTGTAAATATGATTTTTGAAGGAGCTTTCACCGGAGCAGGAATTGCAGGCGGAGTAGTGGGAGTGATGATTATAGGAATTAGAAGAAGTGCTTTTTCCAATGAAGCAGGAGTAGGATCTTCGCCAACAGCTCACGCAGCAGTGAAAACAAAATACCCTGCATCAGAAGGAATTGTAGCTTTGTTAGAACCTTTTATAGATACCGTAGTAGTTTGTACAATTACAGCATTGGTTATCATCATCACCAATTTTGATGCAAATATCGTAGAATATGGAACAGAAATAACAGAAGGTGTGCAAGTAACAGCAAAAGCTTTTGATTCTGCTATTCCACATTTTTCAATTGTATTGACCATCGCAGTTATTTTATTTGCCATTTCCACCATGATTTCTTGGTCTTATTATGGCTTACAAGGTTGGATGTTTATTTTCGGAAAAAATGATAAAGCAAGATTAGCTTATAATATTCTCTTCAGTATTTTTGTGTGGATTGGTTCTGCAGTAAGTTTAGATGCAGTTATTGATTTTGCTGATTCTATGATTTTTGCAATGGCAGTTCCCAACGTAATTGGAATTGTTTTGTTGACTTCAGTGGTTAAAAAAGAATTGAAAAAATATCGAGAAGCCATGATGTTAAAACAAAAAGCTATTGCTAATGGATTAAAAGATATGAATGAATTTATCAAAGAAGATTAATCAGAAGAAGTAGAAATTTGAAATTTATTAAATAAATATTTTTTCTTATCTTTAAACTTGCTGTAGGTTTTTTAAGGATAAGTCATGAAATTTCGTTTTTCTTTTAATACTTCTCAAAGGAATGGAATTATAAGTTTAATTCTAATCATTGTTGTATTAGGTTTTTTCTTTAGAAGAATAAAAAATAAAACTTTTCAGCAAAAAGAATTCTTGATAACTTCTACAGAAAAACAAGTGCAGAAATTCATAGATTCTTTAAAGAAAGTTGAATTAGCTAAAGAAAATAAACCTAAAATATTTCCTTTTAATCCTAATTTTATAACAGATTATAGAGCTTATACATTAGGAATATCAACAGAAGAATATGAACGATTAAAAGAATTTAGAAATCAAGATCAGTGGATAAATTCTGTTGAAGATTTTCAAAAAGTGACTAAAATATCGGATTCACTTTTAGCAGAAATCTCCCCTTATTTTAAATTCCCAGAATGGGTGGAAAAACAAAATCAAATTGCAAAAACTTCAAATCAATCAACACAAAGAAAGCTGACAAAAGTAGAGAAATCAGATTTGAATGAAGCAACGATAGAAGATTTACAAGAAATAAAAGGAATAGGAGAAGTGCTTTCCAAAAGAATTGTTCGATATAGGTCTCAAATTGGTGGATTTTTAGATGATATTCAGCTGAAAGATATTTACGGATTAAAATATGAAACCAGAAATGCCATCACAGAAAAATTTACAGTAAAAAACTCTAAACCTTTTGAAAAAATAGATTTGAACACCGCAAAAGTAGTAGATCTTGTTGAGGTTTATTATATAGATTATGAATTGGCAAGAAGAATTATAAATTATAGAATCACAAGAGAAAAAATAACTTCTTTTGAGGAACTGGCTGAAATTCAAGGTTTTCCTTATGATAAAATGGATAGATTAAAACTTTACTTAAAGATTTAAAAAACGCTGAAATTTCATCTTTAATTTACTGATTATTTAATTAAAATTAAGTAAATTCAACCAAAAATTATTTAAGAGGTTAAACCTTTAAATATTGGGTTTTTGCGAAAATTAAAATATTATAAAACTTGGATTAATGACAAATAAGTATTTTACAGAAGAACATCATTTATTTAGAAAAAGTTTACAAGATTTCTTACAAAAAGAAGTGGTTCCACATATTGATAAATGGGAAAAAACAGGAACTATTGAAAGATTTATCTGGAAGAAATTTGGAGATATGGGATACTTCGGACTTCGTTATCCTGAGAAATATGGAGGCTTAAATTTAGATTTATTCTACACCGTTATTTTCTTAGAAGAACTTCAAAAAATAAATTCAGGAGGATTTGCAGCTGCTATGTGGGCACATGAATATTTAGCCATGACGCACCTCAATAAAGAAGGAGACGAAAGAATTAAAGAAAAATACTTAGCACCAAGTATTGCTGGAGAAAAAATTGGCGCTTTAGCAATTACAGAACCTTTTGGAGGATCTGACGTAGCAGGAATGAAATCTACAGCCATCAAAAAAGATGATCATTACTTATTGAATGGATCAAAAACTTTTATCACAAATGGAGTTTATGCAGATTATATTGTGGTAGCAGCAAAAACAAATCCTGAAGAAAAACACAGAGGGATGAGCATTTTTGTTGTTGATAGTGATACGCCAGGAATAGAAGCAACAAAATTAGATAAATTAGGCTGGAGAGCTTCTGACACTGCAGAACTTTCTTTTACAGATGTAAAAATTCCTTTAGAAATCTTAATGGGAGAAGAAGGAAAAGGTTTTGCTTATATCATGCAGCATTTTGCTTTGGAAAGATTGGTGATGGGAATCAACGCACACGCCAGAATGGAATATGCTATGGATTATGCCATTCAATATATGTCAGAAAGAAAAGCATTTGGAAAAAGCATTAATCAATTTCAAGTGTTGAGACATAAAATTGCAGATATCGCCAGTGAATTAGAAATGCTAAAAGCTTTTAATTATGAGATTGCTAAGCAATTAGACGATGGAGAATATGTAGTAAAAGAAGCAAGTATGTCTAAATTACTTTCTACAAAATTAGCAGACGAAGCAATTTATGAATGCTTACAGATTTTAGGTGGATATGGATATATGGAAGATTATCCTATGGCAAGATTATTAAGAGATAGTCGTTTAGGACCTATTGGAGGAGGAACTTCTGAAATCTTAAAAGAAATTATTGCAAAAACTGTGGTAGATGGAAAAGAATATAAACCTGCAGTAAAATAATAGAAAAAATAATAGTATAAAACATAAATAATCGTTCAGAATACCATGTTATTTTGGACGATTATATTTTTTAAAAGATAAAACACAACACTTATGAATGAAGAAATAAGAACACTTGAACCCAAAGCAGTTTGGAGTAAATTCACAGATTTGAATGCTGTTCCAAGACCTTCTAAAAAAGAGGAAAAAGTGAGAAAATTCATGAAAGATTTTGGGAAATCACTAAACTTAGAAACCTTAGAAGATAAAATTGGAAATGTGGTAATCAAAAAACCAGCAACTGCTGGAATGGAAAATAGAAAAACCGTGGTTTTACAAAGTCATTTAGATATGGTGACGCAAAAAAACAATGATGTAAACCATGATTTTGAAACAGAAGGCATCAAAATGTATGTAGATGGAGATTGGGTGAGAGCAAAAGGAACAACTTTAGGAGCTGATAATGGTTTAGGAGTAGCAGCTATTATGGCCATCTTAGAAAGCAAAGATATTGCTCATCCACCGATTGAAGCACTTTTTACAATAGATGAAGAAACTGGAATGACAGGAGCTAAACAGTTGGATGAAACCATTTTAAGTGGAGACATCTTACTGAATTTAGATACAGAAGAAGATGATGAAATCGATATAGGTTGTGCAGGCGGAGTTGATATTACGGCAAATAAAAATTATCAAGAAGAAAACCCAGCAGAAAACACACAAGCTTTTGTAGTTAAACTCACCGGATTAAGTGGAGGACATTCAGGAATGGATATTCACAAAGGATTAGGAAATGCTAATAAGTTGATGAATCGCGTGTTGTATGCTGCAAATTTGGAAAATAACTTACAGATTTCTTCCATTAAAGGCGGCGGATTAAGAAATGCAATTCCAAGAGAAAGTGTAGTAAAACTGATTGTAGAAAAATCTCAAGCAGCAGCATTTAAAAATTCAGCGCAAGCAGAAATAAAATCGATTTTAGAAGAATATAAAAACATAGAAAAAAATCTAAAAATTGAAATAGAGGAAATTTCTACTTCTGAAAATGTGATGAATAAAGAAGAAACTTCAGCTTTGCTTAAAGCAGTTTATGCAGCACATAATGGAGTTTACAGAATGAGTCCTGATATGGAAGATTTAGTAGAAACTTCTAATAACATCGCTCGAGTTGAGGTAGAAAACGGAAAAATTGAAATTCAGTGTTTAACGCGTTCTTCAGTAGAATCTAATAAACAAGATTTGACCAATACTCTAACTTCAGTTTTTGAATTAGCAGGATTTGAAGTAAAAACTTCAGGAGAATATCCAGGGTGGAAACCTAATCCAGATTCTGAGATTTTAAAATTAGTAGATAATTTATATGAAGAATTACACGGAGAAAAAGCCAGAGTTGTAGCTTGTCATGCCGGATTAGAATGTGGAATTCTTTTAGAGCATTACCCAAAAATGGACACAGTTTCTTTTGGGCCAACAATTAGAGGCGCACACTCCCCAGATGAGAGAGCAAGTATTTCTTCTACACAAAAATTCTGGAAATTTCTATTGGAAATATTGAAAAATACACCAGAGAGATAATTTTTTCTTTTGTAAATCATGAAAATCCTTTAGAGCTTATTTAGAAGTTTTAAAGGATTTTTATATTCCATAGATAAATACTAACTTTCAATCATAAAAAATAATTATTTTCATTTAAGTCTTTTATCATGTCAAAATATATTTACAGTCTTGTGTTTTTTTGTTTAGGGATATTTGTTTTAACAGCTCAAACACCTAATTATCATAGTGAAGATTTAGAAGTTGTTGCAGATTTAGGAGAATATCAAGCCATTGGATTAAGCGTTTCTTCAGACAATCGAATTTTTGTTTCTTTTCCAAAAAGAGGAGGAGCTTATAAAAATGGATTAGTAGAAATCATAGACGGAAAACAAATTCCTTATCCTGATAAAGACTGGAATGAAAATCAATCTGGAGAAAAACATTTTTTCAGCATTCAAGATCTTTATGTAGATAAAGAAGATTTTCTTTGGGTTTTAGATTCTAAACCTGCTCCATCAGGATCTATTTTTCAAGAAAAAGGAGAAGAGAAAGAAGGACAGTTTAAACTTTTGAAAATCGACTTAAAAACAGATAAAGTAGTTAAAGTTTATACTTTTGAAGATTTAGATAAAACAAAAACTGCTTTAAATGACGTGCGAATTGATATCGAAAAACAATTGGCTTATTTTTCAGACCCAGGATTAGCAGCTATTGTTGTATTAGATTTAAAAACTGAAAAAAGCAGAGTACTTTTATCCAAATCTAAAGTTACACTTTCTGAACCAAATGTAGTTTTGTCTTATGAAGGAAATGATATGAGAAGTGAAGACGGAAAACCTTTTCAATCTCATATTAATGGAATTGCTTTGACACATGATAATAAATACTTTTATTTTAAACCCATTAATGGATTCACACTTTATAGGATTAAAACCACTTACTTAGCAGATGAAAACCTTTCAGATCAAGAGCTGTTAAATAAAGTAGAAACAATAGGAAATACTGTGATCACTCATGGAATGGTAGCAGATCAAGAAGATAATATTTACTTGACCTCTTCTATAGATTACAGCGTTAAATATGTTGACAAAGAAGGAATTTTACATACACTTGTTCAAGATAAAAGATTGCTTTGGCCAGATTCTTTAGGAGTAGGAAGTGATGGATATTTATATTTTACATGTGCTCAAATCAATATGGAAAAAGCTTGGAATGATGGCAAGGATAAAATAGAACTTCCTTATCAAGTTTATAGGGTGAAGTTGCCAAATTAAGAAATTATCTAATTTTCAAATCCGTTAAAATTTCTTTTTTTATGGTTTGATATTTCTCTTCATTTAATTTTTCATAAGAGAAAATAAATAGAAAATAAGCAAAGCTTAAACGAAAAGATTTCCATTCTTTTGGTGGAATTACAGATTTGAAGTTTTTACTTAACCATTCAAAAGGAGAATTTTTAACAAGATCATAAAACAAAATATTTCTGCTATAGATAAATGCTTGTTCTAATCCAGCTGGGAAAAAACCGGATTCATCCCAATCTATGGTATTTCCGTCTTTAAATAAATTCAAATCTTTTAAATCTCCGTGAGTTAATATTTTTCTGTTTTCAGCGATTTTATTTTCAATTAGATTTGCAGAAATATGTTGATTTTTTAAATCCTTTTTTGCTTTTTCCTGCCACATTTTATATCGGCTGTAGTTTTTAAAATCACTTAAATGAGAAGGTGGATTAAGTGTAGAAAAATCTGTTTTTAAGGAAAATTCATAAAGATATTTTGAAACTTCAACAGCTTGTTTTTCTCCTTTTTTTTCAGGAAATGCAGCAGCATTAATAAATTCGAAATAAGCTAAACTTAAAACTTCAGCTCTGTAAAACTTTGTGATTTTAGGCGTTTTGATTTTATCTTTTATAAGTGGAAAAATCTGTTTTTCTAACCATAATAGTTTGTCTAAAACTTCAGAATTTGAATCAAATAATTTTTCAAATACTTGATTTTCTTGAAATTCTACTTTTCTATAAGAATTAAAACCAGACCATAATCCTTGGCTTAAAAATTTTGCATTTTCAATTTTTAAATCCCAAGCAGGAATAAATTTTTTCAAAAGTTGGTTGTAATATTTATGATCTTTTGCTGCACTTACAGCGGTGCAGATTTTTTCTAATTCAGCAATTTGTTTTTGCGCAGGTTTATGAGAAATTCTATGATAAACTTTTTCTACAGAAGGAAAAAATTCAATATCAATATAAATACCTAAACGATAAAAAATTTTAATGATTTGTCTTTGTATTTTTTTTCTTCTCATAAATTTGAAAATCAATAAATTATATTTTTATCAATATAATTTTCAATTATTTCTAAACTGTTTTTTTCATAATTTGAAAGTTGGTGATTATCATCTACTTCAAAAACTTCAAGATTTGGAAAAGATTTTTCAAACAACCAGTTTTGCTGCAAAATTTGATCTTTTTTAGAAGCGATAACCAAAGCATTTTCAGGAGAAGTAATTTCTAACATTTGTTTTTTTACAGCTTCAGGAAAACGCAATTCTGCTTGAATTCTTTGTTTAGAATTTAACAAAGGACTGGAAAGAATCAGAATTGATTTTTTGTTTTTAGCTTTTAAGCGTTCGCGAAGTTGATAAGCAAAATTTGCCCCCGTGGAATCTCCATAAATAATAGGAATTTCATCTTTTTCTAAATTAGCTTCAGCAGTGTTTAAAAGTTTAGAAAAATCTGTTTGATTAATCCAAGCGGAATAAATATAATTAAAACGATCTTTAAAATGTTTTACCAAATGTAAATATTTTCGAGAAACGTGAATGTCATCTCGTTGTAATCCGTGGATATAAAGAAAATTTCTTCTCATAAATTTTTGTTGTAAACTTCGAATCTTAAAAATATAAGCAGATTTTAAAACTTAAAAAGACTTTTGTTTAAAAAAACCTTAAATTAGTCCACAAATTTAAACTTTATATTATTAATTATGAAAGCTCTCAAGAGAATTGTAAGCCTTAGTTGTCTTTCTGTTTTGATGATTTTTGTTTCTTGTGAACAAAAATCAACTTCTGAGAAGACAGAAAAATCAACAGAAACTGCTTGGAAAACTAAAAAATCAGCAGGATATGAATATAAGTATGTAGAAAATGACCCGTCAGAAGCTCGTTTTTATACTTTGGATAATGGATTGTCCGTAATTTTAAGTCCATCACAGAAAAAACCAAGAATTCAAACTTTTTTCGCAGTAAAAGCAGGAAGTAAAACAGATCCTGCAAATCACACAGGATTGGCGCATTATTTAGAACACATGCTTTTTAAAGGAACAGATAAATTTGGATCTTTAGATTGGGAAAAAGAAAAACCTTTATTGGAAGAAATAGAAAAGTTATATGAAAAATATAATTCTACTTCAGATGAAGCAGAAAGAAAAGAAATTTATAGAGAAATAGATAAAGTTTCAGGAGAGGCAGCAAAGTTTGCTTTGGCAAATGAATATGACAAAATGATGTCAGGAATGGGCACACAAGGAACAAATGCTTTTACTTCTGTTGAAGAAACTGTTTATACAGAAGATATTCCAAGCAATGCGATGGATAAATATTTAGCAGTTCAAGCAGAGCGTTTTAGAAAACCTGTTTTTAGATTATTTCACACAGAATTAGAAGCGGTTTATGAAGAAAAAAATAGAAGTTTAGACAGTGATGGAAGCAAAGTTTTTGAAGAAATGTTTAAACAACTTTTTCCTAATCATAATTATAGAAAACAGACTACTATTGGAACTATAGAACATTTGAAAAATCCTTCTTTAGGAGAAATCAGAAATTATTTTGAAAATTATTATGTACCCAATAATATGGGAATTATAATGGCAGGAGATTTTGATCCGGATGAGGTGATTAAGAAAATTGATGAATCTTTTGCCTACATGGAATACAAAGAAGTTCCTGAATATACTTTTGATCCTGAAGAAGAAATTGAAGAACCTAAAGTTTCTGAAGTTTTCGGACCAGAACCAGAAAATATTTTAATGGGATATAGATTTCCAGGAGAATCTTCAGAAGATGCACAAATGTTGACTTTAATTGGTGAGATTTTAACCAATGGCTCAGCGGGATTAATAGATCTTAATTTGGTAAAAAAACAAAAGCTTTTAGGGGCTTATGCTTTTCCTTATGTATTAAAAGATTACAGCACTTTATTGATTGGTGGAAATCCAACAAGCGGGCAAAGCTTAGATGAGGTAAGAGAGTTGTTATTAGAAGAAATAGAAAAACTAAAATCAGGAGATTTTTCTGAAGAAATCATCACAGCGATAATCAATAATGAAAAGAAAGATGCACTTGAAAGCAGTGAAAATTATACAGACAGAGCTTATGAATTGATGGATAATTTCACCGTAGGTGGAGATTGGTTGAGAAAAGTAAAATATGTAGATTGGTTAGGAACTATCACCAAACAAGATATTGTTGATTTTTCTAATAAATACTTTAAAGATAATTATGTAGCTGTTTATAAACGCCAAGGAGAAGATAAAAACACCATTAAAGTAGAAAAACCAGAAATTACACCAGTTTCTGTAAACAGAGAAGATCAATCAGAATTTCTTCAGCATATTTCAGAAATGAAAGAAAATAAAATCGATCCTATTTGGTTGGATTATGAAAAAGATATTCAAAAATCTTCCGCAGGAGATTATGAAGTTTTAGCTGTGAAAAATGAAGATAATAGTTTATTTGAAATGGATTATTATTTTGAAACAGGAAGTTGGAGTAATAAACTTTTACCGATTGCAGTTGATTATTTAGAATATTTAGGAACAGCAGAAAAATCTGCAGAAGAAATCAGTACAGAATTTTATAATTTAGCCAGTAAGGTAAGAGGTCATGTTTCTTCAGAAGAAACTTATATTTCTATTGATGGACTACAAGAAAACTTTGTGGAAACAGTAAATAAAGTTGATGATTGGTTGAAAAATGCAGCAGCAGATGAGGAGGCTTTAACTTCTTATATCAAAAGATTAAAACGTTCTCGTGAAAATGCTAAAGAAAGTAAAACCAATATTTTACAAGGTTTGAGAAGTTATGCATTATATGGAGAAAACAATCCTTTCAATCATAAATTAACCGATGAAGAATTGGATAATTTAAAAGCAGAAGATTTAACTGATTTACTTCATGAATTGGCAAATTACAAACATAAAATATTGTATTACGGACCAGAATCTGCTGATAAAATTGCAGAAATCATGAAAGAAAATCACCAAGCACCAGAAGAGTTTGCTGAAATGCCAGAACCTGTGCGTTTTGAACAAAAAGAACAAGAAGAAAATAAAGTTCTTTTAGCGTATTATGATATGGTGCAAGCAGAAGTTTTCTGGATGAGAAATAATGATTTATACGAAGAAAATAAAGTGCCAAAAATTGAATTTTTTAATCAGTATTTTGGCGGAGGAATGGAATCTATAGTTTTCCAAACCATCAGAGAATCTAAAGCTTTAGCATATTCTACTTATGCATATTACAGCAATCCTTCAAGAAAAGAAGATAAAACAACATTTATGGCTTATGTGGGAGCACAAAGTGATAAATTTGGAGATGCTGTTGATGGCATGAATGAATTGTTGACAGAATTACCAGAATCTTCTAAATCTGTTGAAAACTCTATTAAAGGTTTGCGTAAAAAATTAGCTACGCAAAGAATTTCTGGACAAGGAGTTATTTATAACTACTTGAATGCACAGAAAATGGGGAGAGATTATGACATCCGTAAAAAGGTTTACAAAGAAGTAGAAAACATGGATTTCTCAGATTTAAATAATTTCTTTACAGAAGAAATCAAAGAAAAAAAATATACTTATTGCATTGTGGCTGGAGAAGGAAAACTCGACCAGAATAAACTCAATGAAATGGGGAAAATAAAAACACTTGATTTAGAAAAAATCTTTGGATATTAATTTTTCCTGAAGTAAAAACAGATAAAAAGGTTGTGCTTGGGCATAACCTTTTTTTATTAAAGATGAAATGTAAATAATTGAAAATTAGAGAAATATAAATTTTTGAATAGAAATGGAAATTTTCATTAAAAAGTGTTTTTTGAGAATTATTTAAGTTCTCTGCATTTAATTTATTATTTTCCCATAAATTTTCAGATAAACTATTCAGATTAATAATATAAACTAAAGAGAAATATATGAGTTTATTTATCAAAAAATCTATACCTCAATTACTTAAAGAAGCAGAAGAATCTGGAGAAGGAACTTTAAAAAGAACTTTGAGTGCTACTTCTTTAGTCGCTTTAGGAATTGGCGCTATTGTGGGAGCAGGATTGTTTTCCATCACAGGAATGGCAGCCGCAAATTATGCCGGTCCTGGAATTATGATTTCTTTTGTAATTGCTGCAATAGGTTGTGGTTTAGCAGGATTATGTTATGCAGAATTCGCTTCCATGATTCCAATTGCTGGAAGTGCTTATACTTATTCTTATGCCACTATGGGAGAATTTGTCGCTTGGATTATCGGTTGGGATTTAGTGTTGGAATATGCTGTTGCCAGTGCAACTGTAGCTTCCAGTTGGAGTGATTATTTATTACAACTCTTGGCAAATTTTGGATATGGAATTCCAGAAGCCCTCACCAAAACCCCTTTTGATGGAGGTATAATGAACTTACCTTCTGTGTTTATCGTGATTTTTATGTCTTTGTTTTTAATCAGAGGAACAAGTCAATCTGCTTGGGTAAACAACTTGATTGTAGTTTTAAAAATCGGAATAGTATTAGTTTTTATCGGAATTGGTTTTAAATACATCAGACCTGAAAATTTACAACCTTTAATTCCGCCAAATGAAGGAAAATTTGGAGAATTTGGTTGGACAGGAGTTTTAAGAGCTTCAGCAATTGTGTTTTTTGCTTATATAGGCTTTGATGCAGTTTCCACCGCTGCACAAGAAACAAAAAATCCTAAAAAAGCGATGCCCATCGGAATTTTAGGATCGCTTTTAATCTGTACAATTCTTTATATACTTTTTGCTTATGTAATGACAGGAGTGGCGCATTATACAGAGTTTAAAGGGTTGGATGGAGCAGGAGATTTAGCACCAGTAGCCACTGCAATAGATTGGATGGGACCGGTGATAAATGGCGTTCCGCATCCAGATTATCCTTGGTTGAATACTGCAATTATCATCGCAATTTTATTAGGATTTTCTTCCGTAATTATGGTGATGTTATTAGGGCAAAGCAGGGTTTTTTATTCTATGAGTCAAGACGGATTATTGCCGAAAATATTTTCAGATGTTCATCCAGAATATAGAACGCCTTACAAATCCAGCATGATTATCATGATTTTTGTTTGCCTTTTTGCCGCTTTTATTCCAGGAGAAATTGTCGGGGAGATGGTGAGTATAGGAACATTATTCGCCTTTATTTTAGTTTGCGTGGGTGTTTTGGTAACGCGTTATACTATGAAAGATACGCCAAGAGGATTTAAAGTTCCTTTTGTGCCTTATGTTCCCATTTTAGGAATTTTAGTTTGTCTTTCTTTGATGATTTTCTTGCCTTTTGATACTTGGATAAGATTGTTGGTGTGGTTGTTATTAGGATTAGATATTTATGATAATTATGGCGTGAAAAAAAGTAAAGTGAATAAAGATAAAAAACACTTTAAAGATAAGGTAATCATCGCTATTTGTGGAATTGTAATTTCTGCGCTTTTAGTAGTATTGGCTTTATTGCATCACTTTGGAGGAGCAGAAGAAGATGAGGTAGATGAAGTGTTTTTCTATATTTCTATGGTGATAGGAATAGGACATTTAATTTATTTTATTTACAAATACTTTAAAGATAAAAGAATTGGAAAACAAATGAATGAATTATAAAAAATCATCATTAGTTTCATCGTTTTAAAAAATTAAAATCAACATAAGCTTTAAAATATATGAGTTTATTTATTAGAAAATCCATCCCAAAACTTCTTAAAGAAGCAGATGCAGAAGGAGAAGGAAGTTTGAAAAGAACCCTTTCGGCCACTTCTTTAGTTGCCTTGGGAATTGGAGTAATGGTTGGAGCGGGATTATTTTCCATTACAGGAATGGCCGCTGCAAACTATGCCGGCCCCGGAATTATGCTTTCTTTTGTGGTGGCTGCTTTAGGATGCGGACTCGCGGGTTTGTGTTATGCTGAATTTGCCTCGATGATTCCTGTGGCAGGAAGTGCTTATACTTATTCTTATGCCACTATGGGGGAATTTGTAGCCTGGATTATCGGTTGGGATTTGGTTTTGGAATACACCGTTGGTGCAGCAACTGTGGCAGCAAGCTGGAGTGGCTATTTTGCGGATGTGATGGAGAAAAGTGGATATCCAATTCCGCAGGAATGGTTGGCTACCCCTTTTGAAGGAGGAATTATGAATCTGCCTTCGGTTTTTATCGTGATCCTGATGTCCTTATTATTAATGCGGGGAACAAGTGCTTCGGCCTGGGTAAACAATCTGTTGGTAGTTTTAAAAATCGGAATTATTATAGTATTTGTCGGAATCGGATTTAAATACATCCGACCCGAAAATTTGGATCCGCTCATTCCTGCCAATACCGGAAAATTTGGTGAATATGGGTTTTCGGGAGTGATTCGTGCCGCAGCTATTGTTTTCTTTGCATTCTTAGGATTTGATGCAATCTCAACGGCAGCACAGGAAACCAAAAATCCAAAAAGAGCCATGCCCATTGGAATTATCGGGTCTTTGGCGATTACGACTATTCTCTACATTCTCTTTGCGTATGTTTTGACGGGAGTTGCAGATTATACACATTACAAAGAAGAAGGATCAGCATTGGCACCGGTTGCTCAAGCCGTTAGCTGGATGGGACCTTTAACAGAAGAAGGAATTGTGGTTTCTCCTGATTATCCATGGTTAAACACGGCCATTGTCGTGGCGATTTTATTCGGATTCTCTTCGGTTATTTTGGTGATGCTCCTGGCGCAAAGCCGAGTTTTTTATTCCATGAGTACAGATGGATTATTGCCTAAAATTTTCTCCGAAGTTCATCCCACACATAAAACACCCTATAAATCGAACTTGGTTTTTATGGTTTTGGTAAGTGTTTTTGCCGCTTTTGTTCCGGGAGAAATTGTTGGTGAAATGGTGAGTATAGGAACTCTTTTTGCATTTGTATTAGTCTGTGCCGGAGTTTTAGTGGCTCGAAAAAAAATGCCCGATATTGAAAGAGGATTCAAAGTTCCGTTTATGCCCTACATTCCAATTTTGGGAATTTTGGTTTGTCTCGGAATGATGGTTTTCCTGCCTTTTGATACTTGGATAAGATTGTTAGTTTGGCTTTTATTAGGTTTAGATATTTATGAAAATTACAGTGTAAAACACAGTAAAATGAATGCCGGTAAAAAACATTTTAAAGATAAATACATCGTCAGTATTTGCGGATTAGTTATTGCGGGGTTATTAGTGATTTTAGCTTTAATTCATCACTTCGGAACAGCTGAAAATGAAAGAGAAGAAGTGTTTTTCTATGTTTCAATAATCATCGGAATTGGACATTTAATCTATTTCTTTTATAAATACAATAAAGATAAACGCCGCGCTATAGAAAATAATGAATTATAAAATTCTTTGTTATGAAGTTTAGAAATAAAATAAAAACAGTTACAAATTTTATTTTAATATTATTTGTAGGAGTTTATGCTTTACAATCTTGTAAACAAGAAAATAAAGCTGAAGATAAAGTTGAAAATAAAACAGAATCTATCATAAAAATAGATAGTACAGAAATTCCTCAGTTTTTTGAAACTTATCCCGAGTTAGAAAAATATGAAGAAGATTATCAAAATATCTATAAACATTATGATTTTCAGGCAATATGGTTTGATGCAAAAGGCATGAAAAACTATACAAAATCTTTATATGAACGTGTTGCAGATTTAGAAGAAGAAGGAATTTATGCCACTTTTCCTTACCAAGAAAAAGTGAAAGAAATCTATGAAGAAAACATAAAAAATCCAGAAGATGATATAGAAGCAGAATTGCTGATGAATGGTTTATATGTTTTTTATCTCGAACATGTTTACAAAGGAATTAATGATCAAACCTCAAAAGATTTAGGTTGGCTTTTACCCAGAAAACATTTTGAAGACACTGCTTTGCTTGATTCTGTTATTTCAGAAAAAAAATGGGAAGAAAATGATAGTTTGATGGTGGAACAATATTACAGAATGCGAGATAAACTCAAGCATTTTAGAAAAATCCATGAACAAGGAGGATGGAAAAAAATAGAACTTTCCGCAGATCAGAAAAAGTTTAAACCTGAAGATTCTTCAGCGGTAATTCGTCAAATTAGAGATCGATTATATATTTCAGGAGAAATTGAAAATAATAATGAAAGCGAAATTTATGATGAAGAGTTAAAAGAAGGGATTATTAAATTTCAAAAACACCATGGTTTCAATGAAGATGCTGTGATTTCCGCAGAACATATCACAGCTTTAAATATTCCTGTGGAAGATTATATTGAAAAAATAGTGGTCAATCTTGAGCGTTTACGCTGGATTCCTACAGAAATTAATAAAGTAAAAGAATTCATTTTTGTAAATATTCCCGCTTATCATTTAGATTATTATCGCGATGGAGAAATAATTTTTGATTCTGATGTGGTAGTCGGAAAAATCATGACAGAAACAGTTATTTTTGATGGAGAAATGAGCTATTTAGCTTTTAGTCCTTATTGGAATATTCCAAAATCCATTATTGAAAAAGAAATAAAACCTGGTATGGAAAAAGATGAAAATTATTTGGAAAAACGAAATATGGAATGGAATAATGGAAATGTTCGTCAAAAACCAGGGAAAAACAACTCTTTAGGATTGGTGAAATTTATGTTTCCTAATGAAAATAATATCTATTTACATGATACGCCAGCGAAATATCTTTTTCAAAATGAAGATCGTGCTTTAAGTCATGGATGTATTCGCGTGGAAAAAGCAAAAGATTTGGCAGAAACTATTTTAGAGAATGATGATAAATGGAATGCAGAAAAAATAGATGAAGCTATGCACAAAGGAAAAGAGTCCACTTATGAATTGAAAAATAAAATCCCTGTCTATATAGGGTATTTCACCGCTTGGATAGATGAAAATGATGAAATGTATTTTTATAAAGACATCTATAAACGAGATAAAAAATTAGCAGATTTACTTTTATTTGAAAAATAAATAATTTTTTATAGACTTTGGTACGGTTTTTTACGTTTATAATATATGTGAAATTTTTTTATTTTTATTTTAAAAATATTATATTTTGCTGAAAATGAATTCTTTAAATTTTAAAAAGATCAAATTATAAATGTTTAAATACCTATTTTATTTAATAATTTTCTTAAGTCCAACTATAAATAAAACGGAAAAAGAAATTATTTCACCCCTTTATAATAGCTTTTCCACAACAGAAGAGAAAGCAGAAAACCCTGATTTATACACCAGTTTAGCATTATCTGAATACGGATTATCTCAAGAAGCTTTTTTATATGCTTTAACAGGATATAACAAACTTCAAAAAGAAGATAAATTAGAAAATCCAGATGTTTTAACCATAGTTGATTTTTCTCAATCCAGTAAAAACAAAAGATTATATGTTTTAGACTTAAAAGAAAATAAACTTTTATTCAACACTTGGGTTTCCCACGGAAGAAACACAGGAGATGAATTTGCGGAAAACTTTTCAAACACAGATGGAAGCTGGCAAAGCAGTCTTGGTTTTTATATGACACAAGGAACAAATATGGGAGCTAAAGTTGGTTTTTCTTTAATTATGGAAGGTTTAGAAAGAGGAATTAACGACAATGCAAAAAGTCGTCAAATTATCATGCACGGCGCAGATTATGCCACAGAAAATTTCATTCACCAAACCGGAAGGTTAGGAAGAAGTTTTGGTTGTCCAGCCGTTCCACCAGAAATGATCGAACCAATTGTTGATGTTATCAGCGGAGGATCTTTATTGTTTATTTATTATCCAGATGAAAATTATTTAAACAAGTCTAAAATGCTTTTAGAGGTTTAAAAAAATCAGAAAAAAATTACTAAAAAATATCAACTTAAGTTTTTAGAACATTGAGGAAGATAAACTGTTTTATCAAAAACTGTTTGATGATATAAAATGTCCAACCGAATAAAGCGCCAATTCCAAACCCTGCTATAACATCGCCAGGGTAGTGGACGCCTACATAAATTCGGCTATACCCTAATAGAAGAGACCAAATTAGTAAACCTACAAAAATAAAACGATGATATTTTTTAAGGGTTTTTCCGATAAAAATTGCTAAAGCCATAGAACTTGCTGCATGCGCTGAGAAAAATCCAAATTTTCCGCAATTTGCAATTGATCTATCGTCAAATGGGTGATTGCAAGGTCTGAGTCGTTGAAAATTGGATTTAAAAAAGTTAGCAGTTTGATCTGTACAGGTAATTAATAAAGCAATTAAAACGATTGTTATTAAAAAACTATTTAAGCTAAGTTTTTTATATAGTATAAAGAATAGATAAAGATAAAGCGGAATAGAACTCCATTTATTTGTAATAAAAATCCATATTTTATCCCATTTTGGAGACCCTAAATTATTGAGAAAAAGAAATAAATCTTGATCAAGAGAAAGCAGAAAATCAATCATAAACATAGATGATTTTATGTTTAGAAAACATTAATTTATTTCAAAAGAAAAAAAAGAATCTGGAAAAAAATGGGAATACTTATAAGCAGGAAAGCTTAAACGCCTTGAAAACTATTTAAAAATTAATGTAAAGCAGTGATTTTGCTTCACATAAATATAAGAAATATCGATGTTATATATATTGACTATAGCTTTGACAATAGGCAAACCTAAACCGGTGTTTTCTTTTTTGGGTTGAGATTTATAAAAACGTTTGAAAATTTCAGCAGCATCTAAAGCTTCACTATTTCCTGAGTTACAAATTTTCAAAGTGTTTTTATCGATAATTATTTGCACATTTCCTTGAGCGGTATTATGAAAAACAGCATTGCGCAATAAATTATAAATCATTACTTCTGCCAAAGAAGAATCCATTTCTTTTATAATCGTTGCTTTGTTTTCTATTTTTATGTTTACTTTTTTAAAGTCAGCTATTTCTTTTAAATCGTGTAAGCCTTGTTTTATAATTTGATTAATATTTACAGGTCTTTCATTTAAAAACTGTTTGTTTTCAATTTTAGAAAGCAGTAAAAGAGATTTGTTTAATCGGATTAAACGTTCAATGATATGCATAGTTTCTGCAATGGTCTCTACCTGATCAATTTGAAGCTCTTCTTTTTCTATAAGTAATTCTAATTTATTGATGACAATAGCTAAAGGAGTTTGCAATTCGTGAGCAGCATTTTCAATAAATTCTTTTTGTTGTTCATAAACTTGAATGTTATGATTCAATAATGAACTCACGGTTTTTTGCAAATCTTTAAACTCTTTTGTTTTTGTTTCTACTTGAGGTAATTGATGACCACTGCCTAATCTGAATTGTTGTAATTGATGTAGTAATCCATAAAATGGCTTCCACAAACGCTGTAAGACCATATTGTTGATGATGATAATGGTGATGATTAAAACGGCATACAGCCAAATCATATTCCATAGTAGACGCTCAATTAACTCATCTTTTTCAACCATCGGGTTGATGACTTTTAACTCATAGTATTTTCCATTTTCTTTAAAAACAGTGGTCAGCATTCGGGTAAGATCTAATTTTGGAGCAGATTCATTAATGTCTTGAATGTAAATTAAAGTATCTGTATATTGATCTTTAAAATGAATTGCTTTTTCTCTTTTGACTTCTTGAATGGCATAAAAACTCTCATCAAAATCAATTCGAGATAACAAAGTAGAGTCTTGTTTTGCTTTCCAAATTATTTGTCTTTTATAATTATTTAATCCATCATCTACGTTTTCTTTGATTTCGGCAATCATATTAAAAAAGAAAATCACTCCCCAAATTCCAATGATGGCAAGAATAGAGATAGAAATATGTTTTATGGATTGATTGAGGAGTTTCATTGTTCAATAATACGGTAGCCAATACCGTAAACGGCTTTAATTTCGACATTGCTTTTTGCTTGGCGTAATTTTTTACGTAAATTTTTTATTTGATAATAAATAAAATCAAAATTATCGACCTGATCAATATTATCTCCCCACACGTGTTCTGCTAACCCTGTTTTGGTAACTAACCTGGTTTTATTGAAGAGAAAATGATTTAAAATATCGAATTCTTTTCGATTTAAAGATAGTTTTTTTTCATTGATATATGCTTTTCTATCTTCAATATCTAAGCTCAGATTTCCAAACTCCAAGCGTGATTTTCCCTCCAATTTGTTTCTGCGTATCACTGCTTTTATGCGCGCATTTAATTCTGCAATATGAAAAGGTTTGGTAAGATAATCATCTGCCCCTAAATTCAAACCAGTTAGCTTATCATCTAAAGAATCTCTTGCTGAAATAATAATAACATTCTCTGCTTTATTTGCTTTTTTGAGTTGCCTTAAAATTTCTAAACCATTTCCGTCTGGCAATCCTATGTCCAACAAAATACAATCATAATCATAATCGTGTATTTTTTGCGAAGCAGTAGAAAAATTTTCAGCAGTTTCTACTACAAATTTTTCTTTGATTAAAGATTCCTCTAAAGATTTAGAGAGTTCTTGCTCGTCTTCTACAATTAATATTTTCATAGTTAACATAATTTAAAAATAGACTGCATACATATTTGTTGTTGAAAGATAATTAATTTATCCGAATGGATTTTTCCAAATTACATCAAAAGCAATATAATGCCCTGAAAAAGTGTTTTTGGTTCCGATGAGATTTAGCATATATCCCAAATTATAAACAAACGGATGATTTTTAGGAGATAATGCATAATACAAAGCAAAACGACTATCGTTATAAGCAAAATTTCCCCAGCTTTTTGTATCGCTGTATTGAGAAATAGAAAACAATTGTTCTGAATAAGCAATAAGTTGTTGAGATTTATCAGTCGTTAAGTTTACAGCAAATTTTAACCGAAAACGAGAACGTAAACGCCAACTTTCTTGATGATTTTTAAAATTAGGCGTAAAATATTTAATGATTTCTTGTCTGAATGTAGGAGTGAAAGTCCACCCATTTCCTTTAAAAAAATAAGAAAATCGTCCATATCCTCTAAATTCTTGTTTATAAGCTTGCTGAGTTTTTTTAAAAGGAGCGGTTTTTTCAAATAAATTTTGCTGTCGATAACTCAACGCCAAAGAATATTGCCAATTTGGAGCAAAATTGTGGTAAAACTCTTGATTGATCACCCAAATTCCAACATTTTCAAAAGGATTTGGTTGCTGTTTATGACTGACTGTTCCTGTTCCGGCATAAGTTGTAGATTCCCATCCACCAACTTTTAAAGTGTCAAGTTTTTGATTGATTCCTAAGGCAAACCAGCTGTTAAAGTTTGACTCTCCTAAAGCCGGTGGAATTATTTGTGCGTGTACCTTTATAGAAAATAGAAATACAATGCTTACAATAATTTTTTTAATCATATTATACTTTTCCTAAAATTCCTTCTGAAACATTAATAATATGATCACCAATACGCTCTAAACCTCCAAAAATATTTCCATACAATAAACCGGATTCAATATTTTTCGTTTCAGATTTTGTCATCATTGAATAATATTCTTTTCGAATTTCATCTCGTTTCAGGTTGATTTGATTCTCAATTTCTTTAGCAGAATTTAATTCTACTTGAGTGGAAGATTTACTCAGATTATTTATCATCACAGAAAAAGCTTTATCTACCAAATCAAACAATTCAATTAAACGCTGATTTTGTAATTCAGAAAACGCTATTTTTTCTTCATTTTTCTTTTCAACAGTTTTTGAAAGCTGAAAAAATAAATCTCCAATTCGTTCTAAATTACTCGCAATGCGATTCATACCGTTAATACGAACAGCCAGCGTTTTATCTACTTCAGAACTGGAAATTTTATTCAAGTAATTTGCAATTTCAACTTCAAGCCTATCTGTAATTTCTTCATATTTTTTAATGCGTTCTGTTATTTTACGCTGTTTCTTTTTTTGTTTTTCAAAAAGTAATTCTCTGGAAAATCTGGACATTCTACTTGCAATATTTCCAAATTTATGCAATTCTTTTTGCACTTCTAAGATTAAAATAGCCGGAGAGAGATGTTGGTTTTTTCCTAAATATTCCAATTGAAAACTTTGATCTTTTTCTCCTTTAGGTTTGACAGACTTTTCAGCATAACGGACCAATTGCGGAACAAACCAAATCATTATTAAAACATTAGCCAAATTAAAAGTGGTGTGCAAAACTGCCAATCCGGTGCTTCCATAAATTAAAGGATTAAGCATTGGATTTCCCCCTGCAATATTTTCAGTTAAGAAAGTAATCCCCTTTAAAAAGAACGGAAAAACTAATAAAACCCAGCCTACACCAATAATATTAAAAGCGGAATGAATTCGAGCAGTTCTTCGGGCGTGAACATTTCCTACCATAGCTGCTAATTCAGCGGTAATTGTTGTGCCAATATTTTCTCCTAACACCATAGCCGCGCCAATTTCAAAAGGAATCATTCCCCCAGCCATTAAAGTCATCGTCAATGCTAAAGTAGCAGAAGAAGACTGGATAATAATGGTTAGTAAAGCGCCAAATAGTACAAAAATAAGTGTGCTGATGTAAGGAATATCATTCATCATCAAGAAAAACTGAACAATATTTGAATCTGTGTCCAAATCAGGAACAGCACTTTTTAAAAAACCAAGTCCCATAAAAAGTATGGAAAATCCGATGATTGCATTCGCCCAGCCTTTGGTTTTAGAGGAGTTTAAAAACAATAAAGGCAAACCGATAGCCAATAAAATTAAAGTATAAGGCGTGATATCTACTTTAAAACCAAATATATCTACTAACCAAGCGGTAAAAGTAGTACCGATATTTGCGCCCATTACTACTCCGGCAGATTGCATTAAAGTAAGTACGCCGGCATTTACAAATGAAACTGTCATCACTGTAGTAAAGGAAGAAGACTGCACCAAAGCAGTAATACTAAATCCGGTGAGTACACCTTTAAACCGATTGGTGGTCATCGAACTTAAGAGTTTTCGTAATTTGCTTCCGGCAGCTTGTTGTAAACCACCATTCATCAGGGTCATCCCA
>Ga0079226_10000416_pt1 | contig 29458 bp, 26 predicted proteins | sample Poulit2014_FD_76345 | JGI IMG/M metagenome (GOLD analysis project Ga0079226, IMG submission 76345) | Agricultural soil microbial communities from Georgia to study Nitrogen management - Poultry litter 2014 | ecosystem: Environmental > Terrestrial > Soil > Agricultural land | place: USA: Georgia...
CCCTGTGACGGGCATCGTGTTTGACCGGTTGGAGGACGATGATACGCCCAGTTGGTATGTGGTGATCCGGGACACGGAGCCAAAGCATGGTTAGCTGTGAAATCGAGGCGTTGGTGGGCTGGATCTGGCCGAGGTCGCTACCGCATGGAAGCTGGTAGGGCTTTCCGATGTTTAGGTCGAGCTGCGTAGACTGAAACGCGAGAAGTCTGAGCTGTGGCTGGCCAATGAGATCCTGACGTCTGCTTCGGCTTTTTAGCTGAACTCGACCATCCCACGACGAGATGACTACTCACCTCGATATGCTCTTACGATCATTTCGAGGTCGGGCCCCTCTGTCGTGTCTTGTTACGACCAGCCCAAGGAACAGACACAACCAAGCCGTGATCGCCCCTCGCTCGCCGAAGATCCGACGTCCTGTTCGTCATATTTCGAGGCGGTACCTTCTACGGATCCTGGCCAACCCAGACTTGTCATATCGGCAATGAACCCTATTGATACCGTAATGACATGTTTTCAACAACGCTATTGCATTGCTCGTGTTTTCCGAAGAGCATTGAAGTTGGATTTTCATGTGAAGTTGTCAGCTGAAGGAACGTTATGTCAGAAGTTAGCTCTAAATACGTCGTGCGGGAAGATGTCCAAAATGTTGCTGTATTGACGATTACAAGGGTCGAAAAGTTCAACGCAATGAACAAGCACGTCCTGGCTCAGCTTGGTAGACACATGACTGATATCGAATTCGACGACAACGTTGACGTAGTTATCTTTACCGGTGCTGGTGAGAAAGCCTTTGTTGCAGGTGCGGATATTCACGAACTAAATCGTCGTTTGCCCTATGATGCGCTGCTGGCTAATATGCAGCGTCTTTACGATCGCATCGCAACGTTTAGTAAGCCGACTATTGCTGCGGTCAACGGGATCGCATTTGGTGGCGGACATGAATTGGCTCTGGCCTGCGATATTCGAGTTGGGTCTACCAACGCGCTGTTTGCCTTGCCAGAAACCGGACTTGGAATCATTCCCGGTGCCGGTGGAACCCAGCGTCTGGCGCGCGTCATCGGTATCGGTGCAGCAACCGACGTGATTATGTCAGGCGCTCGACTGAAATCTCAACGCGCGTACGATCTCGGTTTGCTTACTGAGTTGGTCGAACCGGCAGAACTCATGGAGACAGCGCATCTCAAAGCTCAGCGTATTCGCTCGAAGGGGCCGTTGGCTTTAAAGCTCGTGAAACAAGTGCTGCAACGTGGCTTTGATGTTGACCATGAAACTGGAATGCTTTTGGAACGTCTGGCACAGGCTGTTGCTTCGAGCAATGAAGAAAAGGTGGAAGGCACGAGTGCGTTCCTGGAAAAACGCGATCCTGATTACGCGTCGGTGCATCATGAGCGCGTAACGCACCGCAACCACCACACACGGTTTGAAGACTAAGGAAAGAAGGACACGCGAAATGGTACAAAAAATTCAAGACGTTACTGTGATTGGCGCCGGCGCCATGGGCTCCCAGATTGCCATGGTTTCCGCTTTGGCGGGATTTGATACCACCGTTGTTGATATTGCTCAGGAGTCGCTGGACAAGGCTCGGGAAGAGCTTTGGTACCGCGTGGATAGGGACGTCCAGAAAGGGCGCCGCGCAGCTGAAGATGTACAAGCAGCAAAAGAACGGCTGTCATTCTCACAAAACCTGGATTCAGCCGTTAGCACGACAGATTTTGTGATCGAAGCGGCAGTCGAGGATTTGGAGATCAAGCGGAAAATATTTGAACAGCTCGATCAGGCAGCGCCTGCTCATGCCATCCTGAGCACCAACTCCTCGAACATTATGTCTTCCCAAATTGCGGATGCAACAACTCGTCCGGACAAAGTGTGCAATATGCACTTCTTTAACCCGGCACTGGTGATGGAGGGCGTGGAGGTTGTTCCTCATGCTGGCACATCACAGGAAACCACTGCCGCTACGATTAGTCTCATCAAGAACTTCGGTAAACAAGTTATCGAGCTGAAAAAAGAGGTTCCAGGTTTCGTTGCGAATCGCATCGTCAATGCAATTCGTGTCGAGGCACTCAAACTGTACGATGACGGTGTCGCGGATTTTGCAGACATCGATCGTGCGAGCCGGACCGCACTCCGTCACCCGATGGGTCCGTTTGAACTCATGGACTTAGTCGGTATCGACGTGGCGTACTTGATCCGGATGGCAGAATACGCACAGACTGGAGCAGAAGAGTCTAAGCCGCACCCAGTCCTGGCTGCCAAATATGAGACTGGAGATTACGGGAGAAAAACTGGTCGCGGCTGGTACAACTACAGCAGCTAAACTTTAGCTTTGTTCAGGAGGGTCAAAAAGCTCCCGAGCAATATTCACGACGGTCCTCACGGAGTTTGTCACATTGTCTTTTCGCCAAATTAGCCGCACGTCGAGCGGCGGGTTTGGCGAGTCAACAATGTTCTTATATACCACGCCTAAATCGGGTAGGTTATGGCGCACGGTATTGAGGGTAATTGCACACCCACTTTCGGCACTTACGAGGACTAGTTGCGCCCAAGAGTCTGGTGCAGTTTGGGTTATGCGGGGAATGAAGCCCGCACCAACGGCCAGCTGGGTTAGGCGATTTTGTAATGCGGACCCTGAACTTACAGGAAGCGAGACCCAGGAGTCGTTCGCCAGGTCCTTCATCGAGATCGCAGGTTCATCAGCAAGCCGGTGTCGAGGTGGCAGGGCTACAAGTACTTTTTCTTCGCTGATAACGTGCGAGTCGAGTTCGGCAGGCAAAAAATCCCATCGACCAATCGCCATGTCCAAGTCTTTATCTAGCACACCCGTGAGGCTCTCGGGTGAGAACATTGAGGACTCAACGTCGAGGCGTAAGCCAGGCTGGTATTTTCTGATTCCTTGAAAGATGCGTCCGATTGAACCGTAGGTCGAAGCACCCGCAAAGCCTATGCGAATACGTCCAGTTCTTCCCATGCGTGTGTCATTAACAATTTTGACCGCTTCCTTCGAATCGCTGACAAGTTGTCGAGCTGGTTCAATGAGTGCATGCCCTGCTTGAGTGAGTTCGACACTCCGAGTACTTCGAATGAAAAGATCGACCTTGAGATCGCGTTCTAGTTGTTTGATCATTCTGCTGAGTGGCGGCTGCGCTATCCGTAATCGGTGAGCTGCTCTGCCGAAATGAAGTTCCTCTGCCACAGCCAAGAACGTTTCCGCTTGTTTTACTTCCATTACAGCCTCTTTTCTTGCCAATGCGGTATCAATCTGGGGTGAAAATGATATTGGACAGTAATAAAGGTACCTGATTTACTTAGGGCCACGCTGTATTCGCTTACTCATATGCATATGAGGGCGAGTGGTGAGCGCTGATGCGGTTGGTTCTGTGCCTTTATGCAGTATGCCAATCGGAGCATGCTGAATTTTAACTTCGAGAGAGCCGCCTGAATGGGAGTCACAGACACGTGTCAAGCTTTGAATTAGTGCAGGACTACGCCACGCCAGTTCCGCTGCAGTTGCGGTGGTCTGACCAGGACGTTAATGGCCATGTGAATAACGTGCGGATCTTGACACTGATGGAAGAAGCGCGGGTTCGGGTGACCACGATGTGGATGGATGCCACCTCTGGTTCAGTCGGCGCGAAGCGGCTAGTGCGGGCACTCAACGCCAGCTTCGAAGCCGAAGTGCTCTACGGCAAGGACACCGTAGTCTGGATGTGGATTTGTCGAATTGGAGGATCTTCTTATGATCTGTCGCATCTCCTGGTGCAGGACGGCGGCCCGTGCGTGTACACCGAAGCAACCATGGTCGTCATCGATGAATTCACACGTAGACCGAAAGTGCATAGTGGGACTTTTCGGACTCACTTGGAGAAGCACTATGGGCCAGCATACAGCCGTTAAATTTTGATCAGATTGATACTTTGTCAGCTTCGGAGAGGACGTCCCCATGTCAGAAACCAACGACTTGATTGATCATCCAGATTTCTTTATGCTCGACAATGAGCTCACGGAAAGGGAGACGGCACTACGGGACAAAGTTCGTAAGTTCGGTGTGGAGCAAGTTCGTCCGATTATTAATGACTACTGGCAACGTGCTGAATTCCCGTATGAAGTCCTACCAGAGCTCAAAAAACTCGGCGTTGTTGGGAGTTTTGTTCGGGGTTACGGGGCTCCAGGTTTCTCTCGTCGTGAAGCAGGACTTCTGTCGAGGGAACTGGGTCGTATAGATGGTTCGTTCACCACGTTCTTAGGGGTACACGCCAACCTTGCGATGGGATCCGTCTATCTGCTGGGGAACGAAGAGCAGCGACAACGTTGGCTTCCAGACATGGCAAATCTTGAAAAAACAGGCGCTTTTGCGCTCACGGAGCCAAAACATGGTTCCGATACAGTGGCGCTTGAGACTTCGGCCCGCCGTGATGGCGATTCGTGGATTATCAATGGACACAAACGATGGATTGGGAACGGCCATGCTGCAGATGTCACCGTCCTGTATGCCCGAGATGAGGCAGATGGCGAAGTCAAAGCTTTTGTTATTGAAAAGAGAAACGACGAGTTTCCTGAAGGATATAAGCCGGTAGTTATTGAAGGCAAGGTAGGCAAGCGCGCCATTCTGCAGGCGGATATCACAATCGAGAACGTACGAGTCGCCAGCGAAAATCGGTTGGAATTTGGTGAATCCTTCAAGGATGTAAACCGTGTTCTGCAAGCAACGCGCGGGGGTGCATCTTGGGAAGCGCTTGGGCACGGCATGGCGGCTTTCGAACACGCAGCACGCTATGCACTGAATCGAGAGCAGTTTGGCGCTCCAATTGCTCATTATCAGTTGGTCCAAGAAAAGCTCGCCACGATGCTTGCTGATGTGACGACGATGCAGCTCATGTGCATGCGGCTAGCAGACCTACAAACCCGTGGAGAAGATGACCAGGCGGTCGCGTCGATGGTTAAGATGGTTACATCGCGCAAGGCCTTAGGCATTTGTCGCGAAGCTCGCGACATGATGGGCGGTAACGGGTTGCTGCTGGAGAATCATGTTTCCCGCCATCTAACAGATATGGAAGTCATCTCGACTTATGAGGGCACGGACTCGATGCAAGCATTGATTGTAGGACGTGCAATCACCGGTAAGTCGGCGTTTACGACGAAGCGCCGTGTCAGTTGAACATGTTACTTGACCCCTCTCTTAGCGGTGCTGCCGAGGCTGGGCAGTAAACACCGGTCTAGGCTCAGCGTGGTGCTGTACCGACCATCTGAATTAACCTCTGTAGGAGTGGGGAATGGCTTAGGGTGTCCACCAGCGGCCGGGTGCGCCCATGGTACTCGCTCCAGTAAGGAATAGGGCCTAATAGGCCCCGTAGCCTGTTACGTGCTTGGGTTAGTTGGGCAGCGAGGTCATCTTCAAGGCCATGCGGCATCGATCGTTCGGCGTTTTTTCTGTTCTTCAGTGCTGGTGATCCCGTTCAGGCTAGGGGATGTGGGGCGTGCTGTTTTTGCGATGATGTAGGCGTCTCGGGCGCCCGGTTTAGTTTTGCCCTGATGTAAACCCGCCACCCGGCGCAGTGTTGGCTCCTGGTAGATACGCTATCTGGCCCCCGACTCTTGAGCGACCGTGATATTCAACGCGCCGATGGTTTTGCGTTGATCCACTACAGCAGGTCAGTATATTCGGCTCCCTGCGAGGCATGTGCTGCCGGAGAACAGTGACATCTAAAGACTCTTCTGCAGGTGTGAAGCCGCGCCTCTGGACCAAGTTTCAGCGGTGAAGAACATTTTATACCCAAAACATGGACATACATGTATGTATGTGGTTTACTGTTGCCGTCGCTCTTATATGACATGCGTCACATAATTATTTTCGGCCTTGGAGGGTTTAACATGAGGATCAAAAGATTTGCCGGGGTGGTGGGTTCAATCGCTGCAGCCTCTCTAGTCTTCGCTGCTTGCAGTAGCGGCGGCCTCGATGAGGGGCAGGGTGGTAATGCTGATGGGGACGCCCATGCAGGCGGGCCCAGCGTCGATGTCGGGGCAAGCAAAGAAGAATATATCGCTGCCTTTGAAGATGTGGAGCCGATCGAGCTCGACTTCCAGATGGCAAGCTCAGACCCGACCGGCTTCACGGGCAAGCGAGATCAAGCGTGGGCTGATTACTTGGAAGAGTATTCTGGCGGAAAGATCACAGTAAACGTGCATCCGGTCGGTACGATTGCAGCTCCAACCGATGTGCCAGAGGCGCTTTCTGATGGTCGGCTTGATGTCGCCAACTATTTTGGGACGTATGAGCCCGCGGCCATGGGGGCCTTCGTCGACTTGACGAAGTCGCTAGTGCAGCAGCCGGGGAGTCCATTGGTTGGTGAGTTGGTGACGCAGGCAGTGTTGCTCGATGTGGGATTCCAGACTCCGGAAGTGCTTGCTGCATATGAAGATCGGGGGATGCATGTCTTGCATCCGGGTGTGCCCTCAGGGAACACCACCATGATGTGCGTAGAAGACAAGGAGCAGGTATCAGACTGGCAAGGTCGGCAAATTCGCGGGAATGCACAGGCTCACGAAGCGCAGGTTGAATCCATGGGTGGAACTTTGACCAGCGTGGAGTTAGCTGAAGGGTACGAGGCTCTTGAGCGTGGCGTACTTGACTGTTCCCTCAATGCAACTGGTACTGGCGTCAATGTCGGTTGGGTCGAGGTTGCTCCCTACATTAAACTTCCTCGGGAGGCGAGCTTTGCTCCAGGGCCGGGGTCCATGGTTGTTGGGGACGTCTGGGAAGATCTGCCGCTGGCTGGGCAGCAACTGATGTTTGATGCGATGGCAGGTTATATTTCGGGTGAGCATTTCAATGCGATTACTAGTGTTGCCAATGCAGGAGAGGCCGTGCAGGAAAATGGTGGCAGCCTGGAGTACTTGGATGAAGAATCTGAAGCAGCACTGGCGGAAGCCAATGAAAGAATTCTGGCTGATGTCGAGGGGTCGACAAATCTTGACGGGGCCGAGCTGAATGATCGCGTGGCTGAATCCATTGAAAAATGGACTGGCATAGCCGAAGAGCTGGGCTACGAAGAGACGGGTGAGGCGGTGGACTTCGCAGACTGGTACGAAGGCTCCTTAGAGTTCGAGGATCAAGACTATCTGCGTCCATTTGCTGATCGCATCTACGAAGAGGTCATCGTGCCGAATCGTCCAGGCTAGCCATGGGTGTGGAGTAAACCTGGGGGACCGACGGCCTAGGTGGTGTGGGCGAGAAACCCAACCACCTAGGCCGTTCTCGGTTTTATGACATTCTCCTTCCGAGTGGAAGTGCTTTTTGCCCCATCACCATCACATTTAAGCCAGGGATTAGCTCCCGAAAACGAATCTAGACAAACATGTATATATTGTGATTGAATGAGAGTATTCTCAAAATGGTGAGGTAGATCGCATGACTGGTCTACGCCAATATCAGATCAATCTTTGGAGGATTCGATGAGCGCCGATAACCTACACTTCGGTATTTTTCTGTTGACCAACGTTCCTGACTGGAGCACCGAGCACGAAGCAGTGCACAAAGGCCTCGAGCAGATCAATCTCGCTGATCAACTTGGTTTTGAAGAAGCATGGGTTGCCGAGCACAATGCCCGTCAGTACGGTATTATCTCCTCGACTCAGGTACTGCTGGCAGCAGCCGCTGGCACTACTAAGAACATTCGCCTGGGGTCAGGCGTTACCCGTCTGCCCATGAACCACCCGCTGAAAACAGCCGAAGACTTCTCCCTCGTTGACGTTATCTCGAACGGTCGCTTGAACTTTGGTATTGGTAAAGCATACGACTTGCTTGAGTTCCAGTCTTATGACATCGATCCTGAAGATCGCGACGAGCGCTACCAAGAAGCCTTTGAAATTATCATGCAAGGTTGGAAGACCGGCAAGATTAGCTATCAGGGTAAACAGTTCCAAGTCCCAGGCCGTGGTGACCAGGCAGAAGAAATCGAGCTGATGCCAAAGCCACTACAGAAACCGCACCCACCTGTCTTCATTATGGTTTCCCAGACGGAAGAGTCCTTGCGCTATGCAGCACGTGAAGGTTTCGCTTTTGTGCTCGGCCAAATGCCAACTTGGGATCATATGGCTCACTTGGTCAGCGTATACCGCGAAGAAGCGCGCGAAGCTGGCTACAGCTACGATGCTATCGATGAGAACATTGCTCGTTCATCTCAACTGAAGGCTATCCACGTATCTGATGACCGCAAGACCGCTGAACAAGAATACGAAAAAGGCCTGATGTGGTACCTGAGCATCCTGTCCAACCGTGCAAAAGTTGGTCTGGGTCTGGATGAACTTTCTTTCCAGGACTACCTCGACAAAGGCGCTATCCTTCTTGGTTCATCGGACGATGTTGCCCAGCAGCTTGAAGATTACAAGAAGGCCACTGGCATCGGTGGGCTGGTTGGATGGTTCGACGCCGGCAGCCAGCCACAGGATCAGGTTTTGCGTTCGATGACTAAATTTGCAGAAGAGGTACGTCCTCAGCTAACCAAGCGCGCTAACTAATTGTTCGGGTTACGAATTGAGGATTTGCAGCTATGACGAATCTAATGACTGAAGAAGACGAATACTATCAGGAAATTGTCGAGGGGCTGTTAGCCTTCATCGACCAGGGTGTTGTCCCTATTGAAAGCGAGCATGCAGAATTTCTCGCGGATGAGTACAACATATACGACTCTAATGGTTTGATGTCGCAGAAGTACCGCGAAATCAGCCAGCAGGTAAGGGAACTGTCCGCGGAGGCGGGATTCTACTCACTGTACGGCGCTGATGAATTAGGGGGAGGAGATCTCCCCGCATCAGGGATTGTCCAGGTTGAAGAGGCCCTGATGCATAAGTATGCGCCGAACCGCGGATTAATTCACGAGTCAGTGATTCCGTCACCTTTTACTAACGGTGTGAGCCCACTTTTGCTACAGCTTAAAGACGAGGTCTTGGAGCCGCGTATTGACGCGATTCGTGACGGTACCGCCACGTTGTGCTTCGCGTTGTCTGAGCCAGATGCAGGCTCAGACGTATATAACTTGCGCACACGAGCCACACCGACTGATGATGGCGGTTGGGTGATCAATGGTCAGAAGCAGTGGATTTCTAACGCTGCGCACGCGTCCCATGCATTCGTGTTCGCAATCACTGACCCTGATGCTGTCAAAGAGCGTCGTGGCGGTATTACTTGTTTCTTTGTGGACACCACTGACGAAGGTTTCTCAGTCGACTCTGGTATCCCGCTCATGAACAGCCGCGGGTCGAACGCAACTATCATTTCACTGACGGACTTGAAAGTCACTCGTGACCAAATTGTTGGTGAAGAAGGTCGAGGCCTCAATCTCGCACTGGGCGGTATTAGCCGCGGACGCTTAACAATGTCTGCGAAATGCGTCGGTATGGCACGTTGGGCACTTGACCAGTCCATTGCTTACGCCAAAACGCGCAAAACATTCGGTCGCAACATTGGCGATCACCAGATGATTCAAGCAAAGCTCGCTGAAATGGCTCGCGATATTTACTTGTGCAAGTCTGCAGTCGCTCGTACCGCAGCGATGGTAGACGCTGGCGAAGACGCGCGAAAAGAGACCTCGATCGTCAAGATGGCGGCTACCGAAATGGTTGGACGGGTACTCGATGAGGCTATCCAGATTCACGGCGGACTCGGGTTGACGAACGAGCTCGGACTTGAATCGGGTTATCGCTACGCACGTATGTTGCGGATTCCAGACGGTACGTCTGAAATTCAACGTCGTACTGTCGCGAAGTTGCTGTTGAAGGGTGACACAAAACTATGAGCGACAACAAAGCATCATTGGTCGTCGTCGAGCAGGATGCAGGAGTTCGGACGATTACGTTGAATCGCCCCGGGGCTCGCAACGCTTTGAGTCGTGAACTGCGAGCCGAATTACGTGAAGCGTTGTTGGAGGCAGACGCCGACGACGCAACACGTTGTCTAGTGCTCACCGGTGCAGGGGGAGCATTCTGCGCGGGTGGCGATGTCAAGGGTATGGGCAAAAATACCCCGCCACGCGCTGCAGCCCGGATTGCTCTGGGACGTGAACTGATCGAGTTGATTCGTGGGGTGAAGAAGCCGACAATCGCCGCTGTCGAAGGCCACGCCGTCGGAGCTGGATTCGGTCTTGCACTGGCGAGCGACATCATTGTTGCCTCAGAAACGGCTAAATTCCAGTTCGGGTTCATAAAGCGCGGGCTTGCCCCGGATAGCGCGGTTCCCCACCTGCTTTCCCAACAGATTGGGAATCGTGCAACGATGTATTACGCCATGACCGGAAAGGTCATCACGGGGCAGGACGCAGCCGATATGGGCATTGCTGCTGAAGTCTTTACTGAACCTGACTTCCAGACAGGGGTCTCAGAACTGGCGAAATCGTTGGCCGAGGGGCCGACAGCGGCACTGTTTGCCACGCGCAAGGTTGTTCACGCCGCTCATAACCAAACTATTGCACAGGCTTGGGACTTTGAGTCCTTTGCATCGGCAGTGACGTCAACCACTGAAGACCATAAGAATTCTGTGGCAGCCTTCAAATCGAAGAGCCCAGTAACGTTTCAAGGAGAATAGTCGTGACTGAGTTAATTTCGGTTGAACGCGCAGATGACAAGAAGTATGCAGTCATTACCATGAACCGTCCAGAAAAGCTTAATGCATTCAACGCGGAGCTACTCGATGGTTTGATGGACGCTCTGCGCAGCCTGGCTCAGGACGACAGTATTTCAGCTGTTGTGTTGACCGGTGGGGATAGAAACTTCAGTGCTGGATATGACATCGGGGCAGGGTACGCTGCCGGTACCGCTTATGCCGATTGGCGCAATCTGCAAAGCAAGGTCGCGTTGTGGGAAGAAGTATTCCATTATCCCAAACCACTCATCGCGGCTGTAGAGGGACACTGCCTCGGTGGTTCTACGATGCTTGTTGCTTGCGCGGATCTTGTTATTGTGGGTGAGGATGCCAATATCGGTTGGCCTTCGATCCCGCTCGGTGGTGGGCTGCTTAGCCCTGTCTCGCTTTGGCATATTGGCATGCGAAAAGCCAAAGAACTGTCTTTTATCGCTGGCAATGGTATGTCCGGCACAGAGGCGAAGGAACTTGGCTGGGCCAATAAAGCTGTTCCACGCGGGACCGTAACTCACGAAGCCTGCCAACTCGCTACACGCGTTGCTAAAACACCCTTGGACCTGTTGTATCTAAAGAAGCAGGCGCTTAATCGTGTTCATGAACGTCAGGGTTTTGTTGAAACGCTACGAGCCGGGGCCGACTGGGATGCGATTTCGCACGCTGCGTCGTCTATCGACGACGTCAAAGGGGTTATTCAGGAAAAGGGTTTCAAGGGCGCAATCCAGCATTTTACTGAAGACTAATCCGAATTAGAGCTACGAAACCAGCAACGTATGAGTTGCAGCGTTCCGGGTGGGTTGCTTCGTCGCGCCCACCCGGAGTTATATAAATAGTTTATGTATCGTTATAAAGAATCCAGGAAGATTTAGTCATGATCCCGACGTTGTCAGGTGACATCGCTCCAAGCCAGCTGGGTACCACTTTGATGCACGAGCACATCTTCGTGCTGAACGCGGAACTGATGTTGAATTATCCAAGCCGGTTCGATCGTGCTTCCATGGTAGACCGCGCTGTCGAATACCTTGAGGAAGTGCATCGTGGTGGTGTGGACACAGTGGTCGATCTCACCGTCATGGGCACGGGCCGAAATATTGAATTGATCAAAGAAGTCGCGTCACGTACCGATATTCAGATCATTGCAGCTGCTGGTTGGTATACCTATTTTGATGCTCCAAACTTCGTGAACCTTAACGGTCCTGGAAGATTGCTAGGTGGGGAAGACATGCTGGCAGAGCTACTCATCACTGATGTACGAGATGGTATTGATAATACGGGTGTCAGAGCAGGCGCTCTGAAGTTTGCCACGGATGCTTATGGTATTACCGATGGAGTGTTTTATATTATGCAAGCCGTCGTGGATGCCCACCTGGAAACTGGCGCTCCAATCTTTACGCATTCTGATCCCGGTAAGGAGAACGGTCTTGACCAGCAAGACTATTTGGAGAAGCGTGGGGTTGACTTGAGTGGTGTTGTCATTGGTCATTGTGGAGATTCCCAAGATATTTCTTATCTGCGTCGTATTGCTGATAGAGGATCGATGCTAGGAATGGATCGTTTCGGTTTGGAAGCACGTTTACCATATGAGCAGCGGATCGACACTGTAGTCGAAATGGTCAAACTTGGCTACGCGGACCGTATGGTCCTGTCGACTGACTCGTCAGTGTATTCAATGAACTTCCCGGATGGTGCGCGTCAAGAGCGACTGCCAAAATGGAATGCCAAAGAGATTATGAGCTCGGTACTTCCAGATTTACAGCAGCGGGGGGTGTCTGATGAAGACATCCGGATCATGATGCAAGATAACGCTAACAAAATTCTCAATGTAGAGTACCGCTAGGAGTGGAACCCATGACTAATCTAGACCCATTTGAATTTCGACGGGTGATGGGAACTTTCCCAACCGGCGTTGTAATCGTTACCGCCATGGACCCCTCAGGTGAGCCTCTGGCTATGACCGTTGGGTCCTTCGTGTCGGTTTCGCTTGATCCGCCACTCGCAGGTTTTCTGCCGACAAAAACTTCATCATCGTGGGCGGCCATTCAAGCGAGCGGTGCGACGAATTTCGGCGTAAACGTCCTAGGAAATCACCAAGAAGACGTGTGCCGTGCGGTCGCAAGCCGCAAATCCAACAAACTCGATGGTTTCGAATGGACTTTATCGGATAAGGGTAGTCCAGTGCTGAAGGAAGCAATCTCATTCTTAGATTGTGAATTCCATTCCATCTCTGATGCTGGTGATCACGACTGGGTGATGGGAACAGTCCTAGACTTATACACTATTAATACAAATCTCCCCTTACTGTTTTACCGTGGTGGTTACGGATCGTTTAAGCCTGGTTCGATGGTTGCCAACACCGAGATACCAGCTGACCTGTTGCACCAGCTTGATTTTGTACGTTCCCATATGGAGTCATTAGCTGATGAGCTCGTGACACAGGTCAGTATCATGGCGCGGGTTGACGGGGAACTCATTAACGTCGGTGCTGCTGGCCGGCCGCGACGTCGTAGGGCTTCCTCTCGCGTGGGGATACATGTTCCATTCATGCCTCCCATCGGTGGCGTATTCGCCGCATTTGGAGGGCCCGAGGCTGAAGAGGAGTGGTTCTCGAATAGCCATAGTGACGCTAACGAATCTGTGACCGCGCACTTTGAATCCGGTCTTCGCAATGTGCGCGAACGTGGCTACGCGATCGGCATCGGCCACAACGAAGGTGAAGCTATCGAGCTCACTGCACACGATGCCTTCATGAGTAAGAACCCAGAGGAACGTCAGCACCTCGTGCGAGTGGTCAGTGATGCTGCACCAACCTTCAACAGCGGTGATGTCAAGGAGGATGAAGACTACGAATTCCACTCGGCAACTGCACCTGTATTCGATAAGAACGGTGTTTGTATCTTTAGCTTGACTGTTTGGGGTCCTGATGGACTGTCAAGTGGCGCCGATGTCCAAGCAACTATTAAGCGACTAACACGGACCGCCGAAGCTGCGACTCAAGAACTCCAGTTCAGCGGGGCCTAAGAGGTCCTTTCATTCTAAAAGGAAGTTACTGTGCTTGATTCATTTAAAGATCTGGTTGTTCTTGAGTTAGCCCACATCTATAACGGCCCATACTGTGGCCTGCTATTTGCTCACCTTGGTGCACAAGTCATTAAGGTTGAACCACCAACGGGTGAGCGGTTGCGAACCCGGGCGCCTGGGGACCAAGATCCTCACGAGTTTGTTATGCTCAACTCGAATAAGAAAAGCGTGACAGTCGACTTGAAAAGTGACGATGGCCGAGAAAATTTCTTGAAATTGGTTGAACAAGCCGACGTTGTGATCGAGAATTACGGTCCTGGTACCCTCGCGCGGCTTGGAATTGCTCCGGAAACAATGTTGGACCGGAATCCTCGTGTAGTGGTCGCTTCTGGTAAAGGCTATGGATCAGTCGGCCCTTATGCGGAAATGCCCGCTATGGATCTAACGGTACAAGCCATGTCGGGAGCTATTTCTACGACTGGATTCTCAGACAGCCCACCAGTTAAGGCCGGTCCGGCGTTCACTGATTTCTCGGGTGCAATCCATCTCTTTGGCGGAGCCATGGCAGCGTTATATGATCGAGAAAAGACCGGTAAGGGTCAAATCGTCGAAGTGTCCATGCATGACACGATCTATCCGATGCTTACTTCTGCCTTAAGTGTATTGCATAACAACCCTGATTCGCAGCTACCAGAACGCACCGGAAACCAACACTCGGGGCTCAATATGGCACCCTATAATGTGTATAAAGCAGCAGACGGTTGGATAGCGATTATTTGTGCATCAGACAAGCATTGGCTTCGTTTGATTGAAGCTCTGGATATAGGCGAATATGCGGACGATCCACGGTTTGCTGACCCTGTCTCCCGTGCAGAGCAGATGGATGTAGTGGACGGTCTCATTACTGACGCAACATCGCAGCTGAGTCGCACCGAAATCTCTGAACGGCTTGGTGTTGCGGGTGTTCCGTATGCCCCAGTGAAAACGCTGCGTGAAGTTGACCAGGATCCGCATCTTATTGAGCGCGGCATGATCCGGTACGTGGAACATCCAGAAAATGGTCGGGTTCCGGTTGTTGGAAATCCTTTGCGCATGTCGTCTGTGCAAGTCGAGAATGAGGACCTTTCTGCAGCGCCCAAAGTTGGGGCAAATCAAGAAGAGGTCTTTGCCAAGTTGCTCGGCACGAAGCCCTAGGCAAGGAGCAGAGAGACTCTTCACCTTGGAGGCAATGGGGTCTAGTTTGAAGAGTCAGATCTCCTGACAACAGGGTAGGCAGAAGAAGTCGTTTATAGAGGAAGACATGACACAACAGCAGCCAGTGCTTCATAGCAATACTCGTGAAGACGACCTGAATGCGTTCACAGATGCGTTATTACGTTGGACCGATGTAAAGGCTCGTGGAGAGCCTACATACAAGCGCGGGCACGAAACCCGTGCCCAGCTTGTCAAGGCTGCACGTCGTGCCTTTATACGGGTCGGGTACATTGATTGTTCAGTCGAAGATATTTTGCAAGAAGCAAAGATCTCTCGGGGTACTTTCTACACGCACTTCGTCAGTAAAAAGGCGATTTTCGGCGCGATAACGGACGAACACATCAGAGATCGCATTAACCAAACTGGTGTTTCTGATGTTGGTGACGCAGAGTATCGTGATCGTGTGCGTGTTACTATTACGCGTTTTCTCGACAACTATACAGACACCTATGACTTCTCTGAGGTTATTGATCAGGTAGCAAGTTATGACGTCGAATTTCGTAAAGTTCGTTTGGTAATTCGTGATATTTTTGCCCACCGTATCGCCCGAGGAATACGTTCTCAGCAGGACAAGAACAATGTCGCATCGGATCTCGACGCTTATAGCTATGCCCTAATGATTCTGTCTGTGCTTACAAATATGGCACAAAGTGAGATTGCTTGGCGAGGCCGCAAGCCTGATCAGAAGATGGTAGATGAAATGCTGGATTTCTGGTGTAACGGTATCGGACTGAAGTAAGTTTTCTACATTTAGGTCTAATAACAGCGGTAGTTGGTTATCGGATAAAATATGCTTCGCCTCAAGGGCGGCGCTTGTTAAGCGCTTACCCAATTTCAGTGCTGCAATCACTCTTAACCCACAGGTTTGTGGAAGAGGCGCCTGCACCTCGATTCGTTCTGCTCTGATGGCGTAAATCGTCGTTTATGAGCGCCTCTCAGCGTCTGAAGTTTTCCGCTAGGTGGTTTCTAAATTCTAATTCTGTTGGTTTCCACATGATCGTTCGAGTCGGTTTCTAGAGCGAGTTTTCAATTATGGGTAGACAACGCCCCATGGCAAACTGTAAGCTTGATCACGTCAATATGAACATGTATGTATGGAATTCGGGTGGCGGATTGTGGGCAACGAACCGTTATCTCAGCCAGTATGAATTTCATTCGAAAGAAGGGAAAAATGACTTCATCTACCGCGGTCGTAGTGACGGGCGGCTCCAGTGGATTGGGAGCTGCGGCCGCGCGTCGCTTCCATGATGCCGGTCATGTCGTTCATGTCTTTGATTATGCAGACGCTTCTGAGCAAGAAGCGGGCCCGTATTTCTACCACCAAGTTGATGTACGCGACGATGCACGAGTCCGAGAAGCTTTTAACGCGGTTGCGGGGTCAGGTGTAGCCCTCGGGGGTGTCGTTCACTGTGCTGGTATTGCCTCGTTTGGGCCTAATAATCCAGGTCACTTGGTGGACGTTGATAATCAGCAGGTGCATGACAATTTTTCTACGATCGAAAATACCATTCAGACAAACCTGATTGGTTCCTTCTCGGTGGTTCGGCATGGTGGCGAACTTATATCTCGACGAGGCTTACACCCGGCAGAAGAGAACGGGTTCATTATTATGACATCTTCAGGAGCTGCGCTGGAAGGTAAGGCTGGTCAGACAGCATACTCTGCTTCCAAGGCAGCGATTATCGGTATGACACTACCGTTGGCGCGAGAGTTCTCTACGCTTGGTATTCGTGTTGTGACTATAGCACCTGGCTTGTTTGACACTCCGATTCTTAATGACACCCCGAAGATTGAGCGCAACGTGCCTTTCCCCCACAGAATTGGTGATCCTGATGAATTTGGAAAGCTTGCTCTTCATATTTCGGAGAATAAGTACTTAAACGCTGATGTCATACGTCTGGACGGTGGAACGCGTAGTGAATTCGTATCGACAGCCCCGTTTGTGCGCTAAATCCTGATTAGCTTGGGGCAGGCAGACCCCAGAGATTTCCTGCAGTATTCTAGAAAGTGAAATTCTGATGCATAAATTTGTTCGGCGTCTCGATTGGGTGCTGGCGTGGTTGGCTGGTCTGGGCATCTTATTTATGACGGTGCTTGCTTTAGCGAACGCCCTGGGACGGACCTGGTTCCAGACTCCAGTTTATGGTGCCAATGAGTTGGTCTCAACGTGGTTCCTGCCCACACTTATTTTGCTTGCAATACCAAGCGCCCAGGTGTGGAAGGAACATATTAACGTCACGTTGGCGATTGAAACCCTCGGTCCTGCAAGTATGCGTTGGTTGAACCTGCTCGGTTATAGCCTCTCGGCTGTTGTGTCGGGTGCCTTCGCATGGTGGGGATTACAGAGAGCGCTGGAGCAGATGGCCGTCGGCGAAACCGCTGGTATTACCTCCATACCTGTTTGGCCGGCGTACTTTATGGTTCCCCTTGGGTTTGGGATTGCCATGATCATTTTTGCTATTGACGCCTATCTCGGGTTTAAACATCCGGAAGAAAATATCAACACTGGCACAGGTAAACCTGTCACCGCCATAGATGACTGAGACGACTGAGGGTAGAACAATGAAAGAAACTGGGACGCCCGTTGACGATTTACAGGAGAAATCTGTGAAGACGTCCGGGAATCAGAACGGTGGAACAACAGCCGTAGACCTTGAAACAAACCCAAGCTTGAAGAAGGACGGAAAAATTCGCCTTTGGATCCTCCTGGGGATAAACGTTGGCTTACTGATCGCCTTGCTTACCAGCACTTCGGCTCTCGCTGCAGGAGCGTGGGCCATAGCCTTCATGGTTGCCCTCATGCTGCTAGGTATCTCCGTGGGGTTTTCTCTGGCAATTGCAAGCCTCATCGCGCTTTACCACGTCAGTGGGAGCGCAGCTGCCGTTAACGTACTGTCCACGGCACCCTTTTCTGCTTCTAGCAACTGGTCGATGTCAGTTTTACCGATGTTCATCTTGATGGGATTTCTTCTCAGCCAAGCGGGCATTACTCAACGTGTGTACAAGGCGACGAACCAATGGTTCGGCTGGTTGCCAGGTGGCCTGGCTATCGGAACGACAGCTGCTGGGGCTGGACTGGCTTCCGTGAGTGGATCCTCCATTGGTATGACTTACGCATTAGGCCGTGCGGGGATCCCAGAGATGCTGAAATACGGGTATGATCGTCGCGTCGCTGTAGGGTCGGTGCTTTCCGGTGGTCTCGGTGGACAGCTGATCCCACCAACTATCGCCATGGTTGTCTATGCAGGTATCGCCTCTGTTCCTGTTGGCCCCCAGCTGTTGGCTGGTGTTATTCCGGGCTTCGCAATTGGTCTGACCTACATGCTGCTGTTCCTAGTCCTAGGATTGGTTGTCCCGAAACTTGTGGGACGGTCCAAAGACAGAACTAGCCGAGAGGTTGTGACGTGGAAAGATCGCTTCCAATCTCTGTTTGGTCTTTGGGGTTTGCCGCTTATCCTGTTGGTGTTGTTCGGCGGTTTGTTTACCGGCTATTTCACTCCGACTGAAGCGGGGGCAGCAGCTGCTTTCATGGCTATCCTACTTACGTTATTTTACACGCGGAAGAATAAGCCGTTCAAACAGGTCGGAAATGCCCTCGTGACCGCGGCAAAATCTACTGCGGGAGTCTTCCTAATACTTATCGGTGCGGAACTGCTGACCAGAGTTCTTGCAGTAACTGGCATTGCGGGCTATGCAACGGACATGATCATGAGCTTTGGCTTGTCTCGGTTCTGGTTCCTGATGGCTTTAGTCGTGCTTTACCTGTTTATGGGAATGTTCTTCGACACTATCTCTATGATGCTGCTGACTATTCCGCTGTTGATCCCGGCGCTTGCCGAATACGATATTAGTCTCGTCTGGTTCGGTGTCTTTGTAGTGCTCATGGCAGAGATCGGTATGATTACTCCCCCGGTTGGCGTCCTAGCCTACATTGTCTACAACCTCACTAAGCGCCCAGCCGTGAACCAAGGGGTGAAGATCACGCTGAATGATGTGTTTGTTTCTATACTTTGGTTCCTCCCATTTGCATTCTTGTTTATTCTTTTGATGATTTTCTGGCCGGAGATAGCTACATGGCTCCCGTCGGTGTCGTCCGCGTAGGTTTGGCACTGCGGCTGTCAGCGTGACTTTTGAGCTTGAAGTACAGGGCTACTAGTTCTCAACAGGGGAGTAGTAGCCCTGTTTTCTACCGAAAACTTCCGCATGATTTGCTCTTGAACGCCGGTCCCACAGCTTCGTCATTATGATGCTGCAACGTTTTGCATCAATTACGTTATCTCGTCTATTTAGAACAGAAATGGAGTGATATCCCCATGGCAAAGGACAAGTGTCATCGAACTCTTGGTGATGAGTTCGCAAATTACCACGGGTACTGGAGCCGTGAATTAGAGGCGCTCCTGAAGATTGACATCGAATATTTCAGTCTCTACGACAAGTTACTTCGCGTAACGTTGGAACGGAAAAACCTCAGTGCCGTGCAACAAGAACTCATCCACGTAGCTGTCGCTGGTCAGGTCACTTATCTCAATCGTGAGGCTTTAAGGCACCATATCAAGCGTGCTGAGACGCTAGGCGCGACGGAGTCTGAGATTGTCGAAACTCTTCAGTTAGCTTCTGCACTTGGAACGCACTCGATGCTCGTTGGTGTACCCATTGCTCATGAAGTCTTCGAAGAACTTGGTGTAGCTCAAGACATTTCCGAGGCATCGCTTAGTGTTGAACAGCTAGCGCTCAAGCAACGCTTCATTGCCGATCGAAAGTACTGGACGCCGCATTGGGACGCTGTTCTGGCATATAGTCCCGAGTATTTCGAAGCTTATCTTAATCTATCGAGTGTTCCCTGGGTTCGGAATACGCTCGACGATTGGTTTAAGGAACTGATTTATATTGCCATAGATGTCGCTACGACACATTTATTTACTGTTGGTATTCGTACTCACACGCAGAAAGCAATTGAGTACGGCGCGACTCCTGGACAAGTTATAGACGTGATGTCAATCGCAAGCACTATAGGATCGCACACAGCACTTGCTGGAATGGACCTCTTGCCCCGCAACTAGCTTTAACCGCACTCTTTTTACTTATTCATAACCTTGGGCTAGCCATTCGCATGCCCAAATGCATAGAGAAAGGCTATTTAGCAATGACAAATGGAAGAATATTGCGCGGGTTGATGACGCCCACGATAGCAGCGCTGATCTTAACAGCTTGCGGTGGCGCAGGTGTTAATAGCGGAAACGCGTCTCAAGACTTAGAAGGGCTCTCAGCAGATGCAAGCAAAGCGGAATTTCAAGAAGCCCTTGCAGACATGGAGCCCGTGAATCTGACGTTCCAAACTGCGGCTACATCAGCAGAATCTTTGTCTGGTCAACGAGAAGAGGCTTTTGCCGATGCAGTTGAAGACTGGTCGGGCGGTAAAATCACGATCGACGTCGCTTACTCCTATTCAGTAGCGCCAGTCGAACAGGTTGTGGATGCACTGCAGGACGGCCGTTTGGATCTAGCCCACTGGCCGACGTCTTATCATGCCGATATTTTACCGGCCTATGCGTCACTTCAAGAATCGTTGCTTAGTGTGCCTTCTAGTCCGCTCCAGGGAGAAATCGTCACCCACTTTGTCGCCCAAGACGTCGCGTTTAACAACGAAACGATTCAATCGGAGTTTGAAAATCAAGGCGTCGTCCCTCTGAGCCCGATGAATACCTTCGGATCGACAACACTTGCTTGTAAAGATGAGCGTGAAAACCTTAATGATTTCAGCGGGGATCAGGTACGTTCCAATGCTGCAGCGCAAGTGGAGCAAGTCGAAGCTATGGGTGGCCACGCTGTTTCCCTAGAGCAAAATGAAACTTTTGAAGGCCTACAGCGCAACTTAATTCAATGCACTTTCGGTTCTCCCACTGCTTTACTAGGGAACGGTTGGATTGAGCAAGCTGACAACATTTATATGCCACAGGATAGTACGTTTATTGTCGGTGTTGGAGCAGTTGTCGCTGGATCTAGTTGGGATGACATGCCGTTGCCCGCTCAGCAACTGATCTACGACCGGATGATCGATTATAACCTTGGCGAAATGGGTCAGACGTATGCTTCGTTGATTGAAACGATTGAAACAGCCAAAGGGCAGGGCGCAGGGATGTACTATCTGTCAGATGAATTAAATGATGCACTGCAGGTCGGAAACGAAAAGATCCTTGATAATGTACGAGGATCCGCTGACTTGGACGGGGAGGCGCTACTCAACCAGGTTCAAGAATCGACCGAAAAGTGGACACAGATTACCGAAGAACTTGGCTATACCGATGAAGGCAACTTCATCGACTTTCCGGACTGGTACGAAGGTTCAGGTGAGGTGATAGACGACGAATACCTCCTACCACTTATCGACCGATTCTATGACGAAGTACTTGAAGAACACCGTCCTGGATAATCTTAGCGTCGGTCTGGGTGATAAAATCTATAACCGTTTGCTATCACCCAGACCGCAGGACACTGGCCCCCAAACGGTGGCGCATGAGATAAATACTTTGCGGCACCATCAGCTACAAAACTGCCAGTATCAAGACCACGGCCCTCATAGGGTGTTACGTGACGGTAGGAATGAGTGCACGTACACATAGGAATCAGCGTGGCGGCCCCTGGTTCGTTAGCCTTCCTACTTTCAGGCAGCGTCTCTTCGAATGCTGAATCGGCGGTCGATAGCAGGGGTGGTTCCTAGTGAGCGTGACAATGCAAAGGGGGATTAGGACAGTAGGAACAATGGGGCCTCTTTGTAGGGCGACCGGTTTGTTCTATGGGTGTGACAGTTAAGATGACTTCGGGCGTCATTTATCGGGGGCAAATAATTCTCGGTGAAGTTGGGCCTCGTTTCTGTCACGCGAATGACCAATGGCTCTTGTACCTTTGTAGTGCTCGAATGGTAGTGGATGGGCATGCTAGCGCTTGGGCAGCCATCCGAGTTTGAATAATCACGTCAAGTTGGAACTCTGTCACTTCTGGCGTCGGCAAGGCTGATGGTGGGGTGCTTCCGCCCTCGCAACTGGAATACCGACGTTTCTGCGTAGGAAGACGCACGGGGTATGTGTTCAAACCTATGGAACGAAGCAACAGCGGCAGTGGAAGGTCTCACTGACAGCTTCAACGATGTTGGTTTTCTGGCAAGAGCTGCGACACAGATTTTCGCAGCTCTTCAGCATCCAGGGGTGGCGAACGTTCCAATGCTGCTTTGGTCGGGAGCCCTCGTCGGGCCCGGCGTTCCTGTCGACTCATCAACCCCCGCTGTCCTGATTTACGGAAAGTTTGAGTCCGTGCAGAAAAACTCATATGCGTTATTATGTGAAATTGTTGTGCAGTTTCTTGAGGCCGCCTTCCCGATTGCAGTAGATGGATCGCTTCAAGCTTGACTGTCCACGGTAGTAGCTCAAGGTTTTAGCTTGTTTCTTCGGCCTAGGTCCCGATTTCAAGGATTCCCGGTTCCGTTTATGCAACGTCCAGGGCCTAGGATGCCCCCAGGTTCCGAATGGGCTTCACTAGTCTGCAGGTGCTCAGCATTGGCAGTTCTTCGTTCCACCAGGCTGTATCTGCGATTCATATGACGAAACCATCCAACGTTCCCCTTTTTGTCTAAAGCTTGCCTGTGAGATTCTGATAGCTAGTGTGAAAAGAACTTCGGTCGTTGCAGCGGCGGCTGCAACGACCGAAGGAGATTCTCTCGCTATATCAGCGAGTTATGAGGGGCGATTAGGAATGATGACTTCCTCGTAAAGTCGATCAGCAAATGGTTGCAGATATTCCCGGTCTTCAAAGTCCGTTGATCCTTCGTACCAATCGGCGAAGTGGACAACTTCACCATTCTCTTCGTACCCCAAATCTTCAGCAATCCCAGTCCACTTTTCAATAGACTCAGAGACTTTCTGGTTGAGTTCTTCACCATTAAGGTTTTCTGATTCCGCGACTTGCTGGATCAGAGTTTCGTTTGCTTCGGCGATCTGCGCTTCTGATTCTTCGTCTAAGTATTCGAGGCTGCCGCCGTGTTCGAGAGCTTCTTCAGCAGAGAGTACAACACTGGTAACCGCGCTGAAGCTCTCTCCTCCAATGTAGACAGGCATGGTATCGAACATGAGCTGTTTCGCGACCAGAGGCAAGGAGTCCCATTTCGCACCAACAACCATGGAACCCGGTCCTGGTGCAAAACTAGCTTCGCTAGGCATTTTCAGGTACGGAGCCACCTCTAGCCAACCTACGTTGTAGCCGGTAGCGGTTGAGTTCAGCGAGCAGTCTAGAACGCCGCGTTCTAGAGCTTCGTAGCCTTCGGCTAGTTCAACAGATGTTAGTGTCCCTCCTAGCGAGTCAACCTGTACTTCGTGGGCTTCGGCGTTACCTCGAATCTGGTCACCAGAGAAATCTGATAGTGACTCTTTATCCTCGGGACACATCATAGAAATATTGCCGGAAGGCACACCAGGGTGTAGGACGTGCATGCCTTGATCTTCGTAATTAGCCATCACTTCTTCGGTGTTAAATCCAACATCCAGCAAAACAGCTTGGGAAACAAGCTCACCAATAAGAGGGCTTGATGGCATCTGTACAAGTGACTTGGTCAAGTCAACGAACGCGCCCATTTGTTGTGGCTCGTATGTACCGAAGTAATTGGCTACATCCAGACGACCATCTGAGAGTGCTTCTGGTACATCGGTAGGGCTTGCAATGGCACCAGACGGATGTGTGTTTACAGTTATCTTTCCGCCGGACCATTCTTCTACCGTAGAAGCCCATTCGAGGTCACGAAGCGCGGAGAAAGATTCTGGGTTGGTGCTCGCGTACTGGAAGTTCAACTCGATAGGATCGATATCTTCGAACGCTTCGATGTAATCTTCTTTTGTGGCGCCGACTTCTAGGCCAGACTCGTCGGATCCGGCGTCGTTGTTTTCAGCTAAGCCGCCACTTTCGCAAGCGGTAAGGGCCATGGCCATGACAGCAAAACTTCCAATAATGCGTGTTCGCTTCATAGTGTCTCTTTTCTTCACGAAGGGCTGCGGTGATGCAGTCCGTAATCAATCGAATGAGAAGCCGAATCACCAATTCAATAGGTTCTGTGCTGCCCTGAAGAGTGTACCGGTGACCCTGCAGATTCTGTGGTCGTATGGACGCTGAAGCCGGGTCCTGCGTTCACTGCTGCGCTCGAATGCGATTCGGTCTTATTTTTGTTGCTTTATGTGATTCATTTAACCATAATATATACATGTTCGTCTAGAATTGCGTGAGATGCACTACACGATCCGATGATTGCCAAGGCATTTATCGTATTTCATCACTGAACACGGCAAGAGAGCTGGAGGGGAGATGCAGGTGAGTAATGGTCGACCAGGCAGGGTAGAGGGCAAGGTTGTATTAATTTCTGGCGCGGCTAGCGGCATGGGTGCTGCACACGCGCGCTTCCTTGCTAGGGAGGGGGCGAAAGTTGTCGTGACTGACTTGCAGGATAACCTCGGTCGCGAGCTAGTTGAAGGAATCAATGCAGATCTTGGTGCTCCAGTTGCGGCTTATCTACCGCTTGACGTTACCGACTTTGGGCAGTGGCAGAGCGCGGTGGATGGTGCTGTTGAGCATTTCGGAAAGTTGACGAGTCTCGTAAATAATGCCGGCGCTCCTGCTCGTGGAAAAGTTGATGAAGTTGACATCGAAACTTGGCAGCGCACTATGGACGTCAATGTCAATGGCACATTTTATGGGATGAAGGCAGCATTGCCTGAACTCAAAAAGAATACGACGTCTTCGATAGTAAACGTGTCGTCGATTGCCGGGCTTTCCGGCTTCAAGCATCGCGCCGCGTATTCAGCTTCGAAGTGGGCTGTTTTAGGTTTGACTAAAACCTCTGCTATAGATTTTGGTGTTGATGGTGTTCGTGTGAATTCCATACACCCCGGTTCTGTGAAGACTCCAATGACGGCAAACTTGAAACGTGGCTTTGATCAGATACCACTGGGGCGCGCAGCCGAGACCGACGAGGTGAGCCCGTTGATTGTCTATCTAGTCAGTGATGAATCCACGTTTGTAAATGGGGCGAATATCGCAATTGATGGCGGCGAAACCGCCGGAAATCATCAGCGTCCGACGCATTAGTGCCAGGTGCAAGACCATGGATTATGCATATTTCAGTATCAAAACTCTCTAGATTATGTCTTGGACAAAACCTATTGTCCATGATTTTATGAAACCATCAGCGTGCGGAGTAGCGACTCATCAGTGGGAGGAAGCCGGAGTGCTTATGAATGCGGAAGAACAACCGACGGCGACAAAAGGGCCGTTGAGTGGACTCGTTGTCGCGGATCTTTCCCGGGTTCTTGCGGGTCCGTATTGCACTATGTTGTTAGCGGATATGGGCGCTACTGTAATCAAAGTTGAGAGTCCAGGCGGCGATGACACCAGGGCCTGGAGGCCCCCAGAGCATGATGGTGTGAGCACGTATTTTATGTCTATAAACCGTAATAAGCGGGCCATAGCGCTGGACTTCAACGACCAGCAAGACATCCAGACAGTGTATGACATTATAGGAAGAGCTGATGTTCTGGTCGAAAACTTTAAGCCCGGTGGGTTAGAGAAATTCGGTCTTGATCCTGAACGCGTTGCTCAACGCTGGCCTGAACTGGTACACGCAACTATTACCGGTTTTGGCACAACCGGAGGTGCGTCCATGCCCGGTTATGATCTGCTTGCCCAGGCAGTTTCCGGCATGATGACACTAACTGGAGAGCCTGATGGTGAGCCACAACGTGCTGGAGTGGCTATATTTGATGTTATGACTGGGCTGCACGCGGCGCTAGGAATCATGGGGGCTCTGCGTGATCGTAGTGTGACCGGTCAAGGTCAGCATATCGGGGTCAATTTATTGTCTTCGGCGTTGTCGGGCATGGTGAACCAAACTGTCGGTTATGCGGCCGGGGGCAGCGTGCCAATGCGGATGGGGAACGATCATCCGAGTCTTTTCCCGTACGGCCCACTCATGGCTTCGGATAGTTATATCGTGATTTGTTGTGGGAACGAGGCGCAATTTGGGCGTCTGGTCACGAGCTTGGGCTCTCCAGAGCTTGCCGAAGACTTGAGATTTAATTCCATGGTGAATCGAAATGCTCACCGGGAGACATTGCGCGAACTGCTGGAAGAAGATCTGAAGAAGAAAACTTCGCAGGAATGGTTCGACATTTTGCAGGCTCAGGGTATTCCTTGTTCTCCTATTCTTAATGTTGGAGAAGGCATCGAATTTGCTCAGAATCTCGGTTTGGACCCCATAGTGCAAGCCGGCCCAGCCGAATCATCGACCCCAACAATTAAGCACCCTGTGACTTACAGCAGAAGTACGATCAGCTATGACCAATCACCCCCCGCGATTGACGCAGATCGGCAACGAATTCTGCAGTGGCTTGAATCAACGATAAATTGACCATCTAAAAAGCGTTTTGTACTTGAAAGGACGCAGTAAATGTCCGAGATTACGACTACCAATCCTGCAACGGGCCAGTTATTAGCAACATTCGAAACAATGGATTCTGACGAGCTTGATGAAGTGTTGTCCTGTGCGGCGGAACAGTTCGATGTCTGGAGCCATAGCCGATTAGCCGATCGAGTCGCTGTTGTGCGACGTATTGCCGAACTGTACCGTAAACGTATTGATGAATTGGCACGTGATGTTGCGCTAGAGATGGGAAAACCCTTGGCAGCGGCCAAAGGTGAACTCAATACCGTCATATCGATCTATGAATATTACGCTGACCATGCTGAAGAGCTGCTTGGGGATGAGTCGATCCCTGTCAATGGTACCGGTGAAGCTGTCCTCCGAATGGCGCCACTGGGTGTCATACTTGGCATCATGCCGTGGAACTTCCCGCATTATCAAGTTGCTCGTTTCGTCGCGCCAAACCTTATACTCGGCAACACGCTGCTACTCAAGCACGCAACCGTGTGCGCCCAATCAGCTCTTAACATTGAGCAGATAATGAATGATGCAGGTGCTGGCGGTGGAATTTACTCGAATATTTTTGCAACCCATGAAGATATCGAACAAATGATTTTCGACGCCCGTCTGGCCGGTGTTTCATTGACCGGTTCGGAGCGTGCTGGACAACGTATTGGCTCATTGGCGGGCCAGGCGATTAAGCCAGTTGTGTTGGAACTTGGCGGTTCCGATCCGTTTATAGTTGCCGCGGACGCAGATATCGAAGTAGCTGCACGTGACGCTGTCATTGCTCGGTGCAATAACTCCGGGCAGCAATGTACGGGAGGTAAGCGCTTCATAGTTGACGAATCTATTTTCGATGAATTCATGGAGTTGTTTATTGCCGGTATGGAGGAAGTAGTTGTCGGAGATCCGTTGGAAGACGGCACGGTTATGGGTCCATTGTCTTCGAAGGCAGCCCTTGACGACCTCCAGACTCAAGTCGACCAAGCGGTTCAAGACGGAGCGACTGTGTTGACAGGTGGGCAACCCTTGGATCTTGGGGGTGGTTATTACTACCCGCCAACGCTGCTCGCCGACGTAAAACCCGAGAACCGTGTCTACTACCAGGAATTGTTTGGACCCGTGGGCATGGTATTCAGCGTTTCCACATTTGACGAAGCTATTGATCTTGCCAACGACTCACCATTCGGATTGTCCGGCGCCGTTTACACGAAAGACGATGAGAAGGTGGACCGCGCATTCAATGAATTGGAAACAGGCATGGTCTACATAAACACCCCGTCGAAAAGCGCGGCGGAGTTGCCATTTGGTGGCGTCAAGCGCTCCGGAATCGGGCGTGAACTTGGCACCTTAGGCATCGAAGAGTTCGCTAATAAGAAGCTGCTGCGTCGTCCCTAAGTAGGATAAGGAGTCCACTGTGTATACAGGACTGGAATTTTTCGAATCGACACTCCAAGAGAACGGGGTGTTGGTACTGCGGTTCAACCGAGCACCGGTAAATGCGATTTCACTTGAGGTTAAGCGGGAGATTATCGAAACATTCGATTACATCAGTGAAGATCCAAATGTGAAAGCAGTGGTCCTGACAGGCAATGGACAGCTTTTCTCGGCCGGAGCAGATCTTAAAGAACGTCAAGAAATTAGCCCAGAAGGTGGCGAATATCGGGCGCAGAACCGCATTACGCGAGAGATGTTCTATGCAATTGAAGACTGTGACACCCCGGTTATTGCTGCCATTGAAGGGGCCGCGATCGGTGCTGGTATTGGACTAGCTTGCTCGAGTGATATCCAGTTGTGTTCTCCAGATTCCTACTTTCTGATGCCAGAGGTCAAAGTTGGTTTGGCCGGGGGCGCTTCCCGGCTGGCCTCATTACTTCCGCCGGCTATTGCGAAGTACCCATACTACGGGGCACGACCAGTTGAAGCGCCGACACTAGAAAAATATGGCGTGGTTCTGGAAATAGTTGAGAAGTCACTACTTGTGGCTCGTGCTATAGAGATTGCCGGAGAAATTGTACAGATGGATCCAGCAACTGTGAGCCAGGCGAAGCGAACTTTTGCTTTGACAGAGCAGATGGAGCCTCGCAAAGCCTACCGGTATGAGCAGGGCGTTACATTGCAGTATGCCAGGACCGGGCGGAAGTTAGTATCAGGGAAAAGTTGAGCCCTTGTCAGCCCGGCAACAAGACCGATAGTGGTTTCACAGTAACTTCAAGTTTCAAAGGGTGTTCGTGAAATGCTTAGGAACAGGAATTTCGGTGAGACAAGCGTCATCGTCTGAATGAGAGGAAAAATCATGGCAGGGACCATTCTGGTTGGGGTAGACGATTCTGATAGCGCACACATGGCTGCTCTTAAGGCAGGGGCGCTTGCCAAGGCGCTCGACTCCGAACTCCACGTTATTTCTGTGTACAGTAACGTCATCTCGGGTATGCCGCGCACGCGAGCTTCCTTTGGTGATGAGGAGGTTAATGCTGTTATGAGAGCACGAGAGGGAAAGTTGGCCCAAGCCCGCGAGTATGCTGCGGAAACAGCTCGAGGTGTCGCCGACGAACTTCGCAGGAAATATCCAAGTTTAACAGTTCATGACCGTGGTGTTGAAGGGGCTGCAGGTCCTGCGATTATTGAAGAATCTCTCCGTCTCGACGTCGATATGGTCGTTGTGGGGAATAAACGTGTCCAAGGCATGAGCCGGATCCTGGGGAGTGTAGCGAATACGGTTGCGCGCGGCGTAGAGTGCGACCTCCACGTCGTGAACACCAGTAAGAAGTAGCCACTTGGTCCCGTGGATTTAGGGATGTGTCGCTGACAAAATTGAGTGATTTCAACTTCATTCTTGAGTTTTTGTAAGAATAATTTTAATAAACGACGTCACTTTGGGGTGGTTATGAAAGTCGTAGTGTTAGTGAAGCAGGTGCCCGACACCTATGAGAAGCGTTCGATTGCTTTAGATACGGGAATGTTAGCTCGTGGGGCTTCTGAGGGTATTGTTGATGAGATTGATGAGCGTGTGTGTGCGGTGGCTGCTGAGCTGAAGAAGGCTGGGGTTGCTACCGAGGTGGTTGCGGTGACGATGGGTCCTGCGGGTGCTGATAAGGCGA
>Ga0079226_10000417_pt1 | contig 29455 bp, 18 predicted proteins | sample Poulit2014_FD_76345 | JGI IMG/M metagenome (GOLD analysis project Ga0079226, IMG submission 76345) | Agricultural soil microbial communities from Georgia to study Nitrogen management - Poultry litter 2014 | ecosystem: Environmental > Terrestrial > Soil > Agricultural land | place: USA: Georgia...
ACGTTTGGGACAAAAACTGACGGGGCAGGTGATCGATGTTCGCTACAATGGGTTTGGCGTTGTGATGTTGGATGATTATCCTATTCACATGGCCAATGCATTTCTTGATGAAACGGTCACTTTTGAAATTACACAAGTTAACCGGAAGTTTGCCCGCGCTGAAGTAATTGCGGTCGTAGAGCCATCGCCAGACCGTGTGGAGACTGGCAAGGATTACCTACTAGATGTTGGGATTGCGCCCTATATTAATTTGCGCTACGAGGCACAATTAAAGTTAAAGCAGTTCCAGGTGGAAAAGTTCTATCGCGCAGCAGGTATTGAGGCGACTATTGCGCCAACGATTGGCATGGAAAACCCAACCCACTATCGTAATAAAACAGTTGTACCTATTAAACGTGATGGGGATAAACTGGTTACTGGCTTCATTAAACGACGGACACCCGGAGAAATTTTACCTTTGAGTGACTACTATGTGAACGATCCGGTGATTGATCAAACAATTGGGACCGTCCGTGATATTTTAAACGTACACCATGTATCTGTCTTTAGTGATGAGACCCAACAAGGCGAGATGCGCTATATTATGGTTCGTCGCGGCTACTATAGTCATGAATTAATGGTTGTCTTGGTTTCGCAAACAGCAACCATTAAGGATGAAGATGCAATCGCGACTGAAATTGCGGCTGTTGTGCCAGGCATTCGTAGCGTTGTTTTGAATCACAATCCCAGAGCGTTACATTTGTTAATGTCAGGTGATAATCGGACGCTATGGGGGGCAGATGCCATTCATGATACATTGCTTGGTATTGAATTTGAAATTGGACCAAATTCATTTTATCAAGTAAATCCACAAACAACAGAAGTACTATATGCTTTAGCTGCTAAAAAGGCCGAGTTAAAGCCAACTGATACGGTTATTGATGCCTATTCTGGTATCGGAACGATTGGGTTAACAGTTGCTAGCCAGGTAAAGCAAGTGCTTGGTGTGGAAGTTATTGAACGGGCAGTTATTGATGCACAAAAGAATGTAGCGAATAATCAAGTGAAGAACGCCACCTTTATTACGGCAGACGCGCCTGAACAGATGCACAGGTGGCAACAAGAAGGTCTGCATGCTAATGTTATTTTTGTTGATCCGCCTCGCCGTGGTTTAACTAATGAATTACTTGATGCAGTGACTGAAATGCGCCCTGATCGTTTTGTGTATGTATCATGTAATCCAGCCACGATGGCTCGAGATGCGAGATGCTTGATCGACCAAGGCTTCCACATTAAAGGGGATGTGCAACCATTGGATCAATTCCCTCAAACGGCCCATGTTGAAGTGGTCACAGTTTTTGAACCAAATAATTAAAAAAAGCGGTTGGAACATTTTTTGATGTTCCAACCGCTTTTCTGGTTGATTTTGTCTTGCTCCCTCCAATAATTAATGGCGTTGTACGACCAAGGCGCTACTTTGCGTTAAGACGTCTTGATAGTAAGAAACGCTATATGAAGTGTCAGGTAATTTCGCTAAGTAACTTTTAATAGCTAGTAGTGAATCACTATCTTCACTAAGTAGGCATAATAAGCCATCGGTTTTTAAAACCATTAGTAGGGACTTAATAACTGTTTGAACATCGGTCACAATACTTTGTTCATCTAACTGAAAGATAGCTGCACCAATGGGCTCAGTTGGGTCCAAATAAGCAGGAATATTAGTAAATCCTTTGCTAATTAGGTCGACACGTTCATTTAAACCACTTAAAAATAAGGAAGCTGCGACATCATCGATTTCAGACTTTGAGTCTGAAAAAGATAGCACCTTACCAGTATCACCAACTCGACTAGCTAAGAAGCGGGTGATATCACCGTGACGAATGATTGCATCAATTGCGACGTCGCCAGGGGATAGATATTCGTTAAGTGATATTTGTACTAGATTTTGAATTGAGCGCATTTTCGAAAACCTCTCGTGTGCGATATTTAAAAATTATTTCTTTAGACATGATTAATAAGAAAGTTCCTAAACCAAAACCGGCCAGAACATCTGAGAAATAGTGTACACCCAAATAAACACGGCTAACAGGAATAGCAATAACTAATCCTGCAAATAGGGTCATAAAGGCGTAACGGATATTATCTTCAGATTTTAGGTAATAGTGTACTAAAACAATCAATGAACCATATAACAAGATAGCATTCAGTGCATGCCCTGATGGGAATGAATAACCTGATTGTTCAATAACGTGGTAAATTGCTGGTCGTGGTCGGTGAAATAGATGCTTAAATAGTGACATGATACCTAAACCAAAGACACCAACATTGACAATCATAAATATAGCCACGTCTAACTTACGAATTAACAAGGCAATAATTGCAGTGACTACCATGACGAGTGCTGTCCATTTGGTATTTCCTGCACGTGTAACATTGCGAAAAAACCAAGATCTTTCTGGAGTCAGTGGTTCACGAAGGTAGCGGAACCCAAATTGATCTAGCCAGTCAATATAACCAAGGTGGTATACATAGCCAATCGCCATGACGATAAAAATGACCAATCCAGTGAAAGCAGCAACCATTTGTAGATAATCAAATTTTCTTAGACGCCTCATTTGAATCCCTCCTTCTCAATCATTTCTCATTTAATTAGTTTAGCACAAAATGTTCCGAAAATATGAATAATAATTGATTGGTTTAATCCTTGATGAATATTGAAAGCTCGGTCTTTTTTTGATAAAGTAAGATTATTAAAGTGAGGTTATCAATCATGGCATATCAACACAAATTAGTAGAGAAAAAATGGCAACATTTTTGGGATGAACATCAGACATTTAAAACATCAAATGTTTCTGATAAGGAAAAGTATTTTGCAATGGACATGTTTCCATTTCCTTCTGGCCAAGGGTTACACGTTGGTCACCCAGAAGGTTATACTGCAACAGACATTGTGTCACGTATGAAGCGTATGCAAGGCTATAATGTCTTACATCCGATGGGATTTGATGCTTTTGGTTTGCCAACTGAGGAGTACGCCATTAAAACTGGTGAAGATCCAAGGACAGTGACAGCTAAGAATGTTAAGACATTCCGTCACCAAATGAAATCGCTGGGCTTGTCATATGATTGGTCACGTGAAGTGAACACGACCGATCCAAAATATTATAAGTGGACGCAATGGATTTTTGAGCAATTGTACAAAAAAGGACTTGCTTACGAAGACGAAATCATGGTCAACTGGGCACCAGATTATAATGGTGGAACAGTTGTTTCAAATGAGGAAATCATTGATGGTAGACTGAACGTGGTGGATATCCAGTTTATCGTGTGCCAATGCGTCAATGGGCACTAAAGATTACTGCATATGCGGATCGTTTGCTTGATGACTTGGACGATGTAGATTGGCCAGATGCAATTAAAGAACAACAACGTCACTGGATTGGACGTTCTGTTGGCGCATCAGTTACATTTAAGGTGCAAGATTTTGATGATGAAATCGAAGTCTTTACGACACGTGCCGACACCTTGTTTGGTGCAACGTATCTTGTATTGGCACCTGAGCACAAATTGGTTGATTCGATTGTTAGTGCAGATCAGCAGGCTGCTGTTGACGCCTTTAAGGAAGAAATTGCTTCTAAGTCAGATTTGGAACGTACAGATTTGAACAAAGATAAAGCTGGTGTCTTCACTGGTGCGTATGCCATTAACCCGGTTAATGGTGAAGCATTACCTATTTGGATTGGTGATTATGTCCTAGCTTCATATGGAACTGGTGCAATTATGGCAGTTGCTGCTCATGATGCACGTGATTATGATTTTGCTAAGAAATACGATTTGCCTATTCGTCCAGTTATCGAAGGTGGCGATGTTACCAAAGAGGCTTACACAGGCGATGGTAAGCACATTAATTCAGGTTTCCTAGATGACATGGGTAAGGAAGAAGCTATCACTAAGATGATTGATTGGCTGGAAGAGCACGATGCTGGTCAAAAGAAGGTCAATTATCGTCTACGTGACTGGATCTTTTCTCGCCAACGTTACTGGGGTGAGCCAATTCCAGTTATTCATTGGGAAGATGGTGAGCAAACATTAGTTCCCGAGTCAGAACTACCATTGCTTTTGCCAGATGTCGATAATATTATGCCTTCTGGTACTGGTGAATCACCATTGGTTAACGTAGAAGACTGGGTCAATGTTGTTGATGAAAATGGTCGTAAGGGTAAGCGTGAGACAAACACGATGCCACAATGGGCCGGTTCATCATGGTATTACCTACGTTACATGGATCCACACAATGAACAACAAATTGTTTCACCAGAAGCAGAAGCATACTGGCAGAACGTCGACTTGTATATCGGTGGTGCCGAACACGCTGTGCTACATTTGTTGTATGCACGCTTCTGGCATAAAGTATTGTACGATCTAGGTGTTGTGCACACTAAGGAACCTTTCCAAAAGTTGGCTAATCAAGGTATGATTCTTGGTGAGAATCACGAGAAGATGTCAAAGTCAAAGGGCAATGTTGTTAATCCTGATGATGTGGTTGCCGAATACGGTGCTGATACATTACGTTTGTACGAAATGTTTATGGGACCTTTGGATCAATCAATTGCTTGGTCTGAAGACGGCTTAGCTGGCTCACGTCGTTGGCTTGATCGTGTATGGCGTTTATTCATTGATGACAATGATAAGCTACGTGATCACATTACGACAATTAACGAACATAAGTTAGATAAAGTCTATAATGAGACCGTTAAGAAGGTCACTGAAGATTATGAGAGCTTGCACTTTAATACGGCAGTCTCTCAAATGATGATCTTTGTTAATGAGGCATATAAGCAAGATAGTTTGCCAGTGGCCTACGTTGAAGGCTTTATCAAGTTGCTTAACCCAATTGCACCTCATATGACTGAAGAGTTGTGGAGCTATTTGCATGCGGATGAATCAATTGCATATGCAGAATGGCCAACTTATGATGAGTCAGCATTAGTTGTTGATGAAGTTGAATTGATTCTTCAAGTAAATGGTAAGCTACGTGGTCATGTTACCGTTGCTGCGGATGCTGATCGTGACGCCATTACTGCTGCTGCCAAGCAAAATGAAAATGTTCAAAAGCAACTAGATGGTGCAGAGCCTAAGAAGGTAATCGTTGTGCCCGGTAAGTTGATTAACTTTGTAATATAACAGTAGCGAAGTGTACGAATTAATACAATTAAAATAAGTAATGCTTAGATGCTTTTTATTCTGAGTATGCGGAGGCTGGAACATTCTTGTTTCAGCCTCTACTTTTTATAACATTTTTGTAGAGTCGGTCGTTTAGTATGTTGAACTGCCTAAAACGTTAGCAAAAAGTCGTTAGAGCGGGCGGAAAGCTTTGCGGCAGTGCCGATTTTAAAACAATGGTCAACACGAATTGATTAATCGTTAACCCATTATTTGTAGAAAAACATCTACAAACAATGGGTTTTCTTGTGTATAATAGGTTACTAGGTTGTCATTGGCGCTATAGTTCAACAGGATAGAACAAGGACCTCCTAAGTCTTAGATCACAGTTCGAGTCTGTGTAGCGTCATCTAAATATTAGGAAGGGGAAGTGACATGGCTGACGATAAATCACCCCAATCAAAAAAAGGCTCGTCAACGTCGCCGTTTCGGCGTGACATTAGTTTTGATGAATTAAATCAGTTACTTAACGGTAAGAAAATTGATGAAATCTTTGAAGAGCGCGAAGACGAAACATCTGCTGAAGATACAGTAGCAGAAGATGACATTGTTTCTGATCAGCAAGTGACAGAAGTCAAAGTACGGCCGAATGGTGTGTCAACATTTAAGGTGCATGAAGTTCCAGATACGGTTGCTCCAAAAACGAATACCCCAACACCAACGAGTGATAATGCTACGGATATCGAAAAAAGGCCGCTTGTTGACCCTAACCCTAAGCAAGAAGTAACTACGAGTGAAGCGGATACGTCAGATAGTCAACCTGAAGAAACAGAGACGGCTGCTAAGTCGCGTATGTTACGTGGTTCAGCTTGGATGACTATTGGTAATCTGACATCTAGATTATTAGGGGCCTTATATATTATTCCGTGGATTGCGATGATTGGGAATGTTTATTATAATCTTGCCAATTCATTGTTCTCACAAGGTTACCAAATATATAGTGTCGCCTTATTGATATCGACAGCTGGATTACCGAATGTGTTAGCCCGATTAGTCGCAGAGTACAGTGCCTCCAAACAGTATGATGCTGTCCGGCATGTCTTTCGACAGGCTATCAATTTAGGGGCGGTTTTAGGAATTGTTGTTGGGGCTGTTCTATACTTGTCGGCCGGATTACTATCTCAAGGTGATTCAAACGTCGTACGAGTCATTCACGCTCTGTCAGCTGCGGTAGTTATTATCCCAATCCTGTCGATGTTACGAGGATACGTACAGGGATTTGAATTTATGGGGCTGTCAGCGTGGTCGCAATTTGTTGAACAGTTAGTGCGTGTTATCTATATGTTAGCCCTGACCTATTGGATTATGGTTGGGCATCATGGTGATTGGGTCGATGCAACGGTTCAGTCAACATTTGCTGCCTTCTGGGGAGCTTTGGCTGGTATTCTGGTACTGTTACTAGGTATCGTGATGCGCCGTCGGTTCTTTGCAGAACAACGTCGCCATTCTGTTAAAACGCAAAACTTTGATGCTCGTGCTGTCTTGATAAAGATGGCTCGGCAGTCGGTACCTGTTATTTTTGCCGGTTCAGCAATTTCACTAGTTCAAGTGTTTGATCAATATACGTTCTTTAGAATCATCCGGGCATTTACGAATATTTCGAATGATGCCATGCAAGCAATGTATGCACAATTTGCTTTTAATTCTAATAAGTTAGTCATGTTGGTTGTGTCGCTGGCCGTTGGGATGGCAGAAACTGCCTTGCCAATGTTGGCACGCGCAAGAGAGCTTGGTAACTTAGAAAATATTGGTCGTCAAATCCAGTTTGCTTTAAAGCTACTAGCGTTTGTTATGGTACCAGCAGTTTTGGGGATGGTTGCAATTGCACGCCCACTTTATATTCTGTTCTACCGGACGTCGGATTTGACGAATGGTACCTTGATTTTGCAATTTGCCAGTTATTCAGCTATTTTCTTAAGCTTGTACATGGTGATATTGGCAATTTATCAAGGGTTGGGTAGATTGCGTTATACAGTTAAATTACTGGTCTTTATATTTGTCATTAAGATTATTTTGCAAGTACCATTAACGATTTGGTTGCAAGGTATGGGACCACTTGTATCAACAACGATTGCTTTCTTGGTTGGTATAGTTGTGGCTATTCGCCACCTATCAAGCCTATATCATATTGATTGGGCATCGTTTAATAATACATTTATGGTTATCCTATTCTGGAGTTTGGTGATGTATGCGATTGTCACACCAGTTTCTTATACACTGGGACTATTTATACCAGATACCAAGTTATTCCAGTTATTGAATTTGACGATTGCTGGTGTTATTGGTGCCACCATTTATGGTATTGCCGTACTGAAGACACACGTCGGCGAAGCTATCTTAGGTCCACGCGCCGTTTGGATAGCAAAGAAATTGCATTTAAAGTAATCGTGCCGTTAGGATAAAGTTGATCTCAATTATTGGGGTCAACTTTTTTTGATTAACTCTGTGGAAAAATCTGTGTAAAACTTGCATTTTCTGTGGATAAAGGGTGGAAAAGGGTGGGATTATTCAGTCTTTTTCCACTGGTACGGTCTAATTTAATATAAAATAGAATAAATTTTTCGCTAAACATATCAAAAACTGCATGATGGCGATGGTCGTTTAAGTACAGTTAAGTTTACTTGGGTGTGGAAAACGATATTGTTCAGTTATTTTCCAAAATTTAAGATGGATAGCGTATAATTCAAAGTAATAGAAAATAAGATAAGGAAATGGGTTAACTATGACACGTTCATTTAAAGAATTAACAGAAGAACAGTTTGAGTCATTTGCACAAGCACACCCTGCTGGTAGCTATTTGCAAACAGCAGCACAGGCGCGCTTATTGGCTCGTCGTGGCTGGCAAACAAGCCTGGTTGGTTTGGTTGAAGATAACCAAGTAGTCGCCGCTGCCGTGTTGGGATGGATTCCTGTACGAATGGGTAATCTGTTCCAAATTGATGGTGGAATGCTAATTGACTTTAGTAACCAAGACTTAGTAAAAGATTTTGTTGAAGGTGTGATGGCATTTGCAAAAGAACGTCATGGTTTGTTTTTGCGAATCATGCCGAATGCAATTTATCGTCGATTTGATGATGAAGGCCAGCAAATTGGTGATACGGAGAGCACAGTTATTGATGCTTTGACACGCATTGGTTTTGAGCATACGCCAGCTACTAAGGGATGGACAACCAATTCTTCACCTTCATGGCAATATGTAAAGTCACTACAACCAGTTTTGGAAGCGCAAGATACTAAAAAGGCTTTACGATCATCATTAGCGAAAGATGGTAAGTACTATCTGAAGAAGACAGATCAATTTGGTATTCAGGTGCGACGGTTAGGTAAGGCTGACTTACCTGATTTCAAAGCATTAACACAAGACACAGCAAATCGCTTAAACTATCATGATAAGGACTTAGACTTTTATCAAACAGTTTTTGATGAGTATGGGAATGATGCCTATTTTGTTTTTGCAGAAATGAATTTTCCAGCATACATCAAGGGTCAGCAACAAGCACGTGATCATTTAGCTGAAGTTGTGGCAAATCTTGATGCAAGAATTGCTGAGAAACCTAACTATAAAAAGTTAAAGCGTCAACGTGCAGAGTATGCTGATCAACATAAGCAACATGAAAAGCGGATTACACAAGCGAAGATGGCTCATGAGCGAGCTGGTAAGGATATTGTCACTATTGCCGGTGCATTGTTCTTAGCCACGGCTAATGAAATGATTTATTTGTACTCAGGTACTTATGATGAGTATAAAAACTTCTACGGACCATATGCTGTCCAAGAATATGCCTTTGAACAAGCATTAAAGCGCCAAATTCCACATTATAATTTCTATGGTATTTCGGGTGTGTTTGATGGTTCTGATGGTGTCTTAGGATTTAAGCAAGGATTTTCTGGTCATGCAGAAGAAAAGGTTGGTTCATTTGTTCGTCCAATTAATGGACCAAAATATGCCATCTATCACTTCTTAAAGAAAATACTAGCCCGTGGGTAGTGAAACAAAAGGTGTTTTGGCATGCGTTTATCCGGTAAAAATCACGGGATTATAATTAATACGTGCTAAGTATAAAAGAGGCTGAGTGAACTGAACCCTTTGTGCTAAGAATGCATTAATTATCAGGCTGTAAATTTTATAGCCTAAACGCGTTCCAAAATCCTGAAGCCTCAATGTAATGTCATTTACGTCATTCCTGTCCTTCGCTTTGCTACGGCAAAAATGGCGCAAACAACATTACACACCGGCCTCAAAGCGGCTTTTGTCTCGCTCTCTTTTCTATGCACCAGCATGTTATTTGTTTATTTTTTGAAAAAGCCGAACCGCCATAGAATTACTGTAATGATAGTCATTAAAATGATTGTAATAACCACGGTATACAACCAACCACTTGATTCATGGGTGAAAGGTAGTGCCACATTTTGTCCAAAAAAACCTGAAACAATCGTGGGTACGGTGAGGACGATTGATGACACTGTCAGTAGTTTCATTGTCCAATTCAAGTTGGCATTCGCCACATTGTCAAAAGCGTTAGCGACACTTTTTGTGACTTCTTGTGACAGCTTTCCGGTATCTAATGCTTGCTGCAACTCAACTTGAACGTCATCGATACGCTCTAATTGTCTGGTATTTAACTGTTGCCGATCATGGGTTTGCAATGTTTTCAAAAGCACATTATCCGTCTGTAACGAATTAATCAAGTAAATCAAGTCGGTCTGTAATGACATTAGCTGATTGATTGCGGGTTGGGTTGGTTTTGTTGACTTAATCGTGCTTTGAATAGATAAACGTTTACGATTAATGGTTAAGATTGATTTCATAAATTCGCTAGATAATGATTCTGTCAGATTTAGAATGATATCAATCGGTTGAGTGAGTGTTTTTGGAGATAATTTGGTTAACTGATTAATGGCGTAGTCAGTTTCCTTACGGGTGAATATATACAGGGTAGACTGGTCGGTCTTGTATAGAAAACCCACAGGCTCAGTAGTTGCTCGATTTGATATGGGGGTCACAATGTCAAATATCATTAAATGATAGTGATTGATTTCATCAAATTCCATACGGGCGCTTTCATAAGGGTCAATCGCATAGTTGATCAACTCATTCGGAACACCATGTTGATTAACTAGGGTGACACGATCGTCAGGGGTCATTTCATCAACATGGTATACCGTGCATTTAGAAAATAATTGCTGTTCTTTTATCATCTATCATCAACTCTACTTTCTTCATAGGTATATGTATGTTTTGTTATTATCAGTATAACGAAATAATTAATTGGTGATGGCTTTTTTTAAAATTAGCAAAAAGTGGTTGGAACATTTATTTTGTCCCAATCACTTGAGTATTCATTGTTAAATTTTTTCGAATTTTAAGAAATTTGAGTACCAGCTTCTAATGAGTTATCTAATTTGAAAATACTTTCAATATCAATAATGACATAAGCAGCACGTGGAAATCGTTCAAATAGACTATCTGGTAGTTTTTCCTTAGCTAGGTCATCATCTTCATGAATATGCACTTGGCCTTCAAAACGAAAGCCTTTTTGTGCAGGACGATCGGCAACGGCAACAGCGGCACGACCATTATCGGTTAAGTTATGGAATGCGTGATGGAAGGTATGCTCGAAGTAGGCTAAGTGAGTATCGTCCAGAACATGGAGTGATCCCTTAGGACCGACCTTAGGCATACCGTTTTCATCGGCAGTAGCTAAAAAGGGTAACTGTTCGTTAAGCATTTGTTTCATTTCTTCGGTTAATTCAGCCATGTTAAGTCCTCTTTTCAATTATTGCTTACTTATTATAAGAGGGAGTGCTTGAAAAATCAAATTTATTGGCTTAAATTGGTGGAATGTAAATACTGATAGTTGACTAACGGTATAAAAATCGGTATACTTTAACAGTTATCGATAACAAAATTGGAGGAAATAATTATGGCAACTAGATCACCATATAACACATGGGCCCGTCGTCGTCCAGTTTCACATGACTATTCAAAGAAAGTTCGCGAAGCTGAAGTTGTTAACATTCAACAATGGGCTAAGGGTAAAGCTGAATTAGAATCAAAGTAATTTGATCTATTTAGCGATAGAACCATAAGACTAACGTAGATATACGTTAGTCTTTTTTTTATAGAAATAAGTCAAATTGTTATAATGAAAGTACTACGCAATATATAGATGGAGGTTGGCATGGCGAGTAAATATCCAACAGCGGAATTAGTTGGCGCGGTAATGACGCAAACTAATAGTGGTCAATATGAACCAAAAGAAACACAACTAGATATGAATGCATTTCATAGTTGGCGCATCGGTAAACATACCAAAGGAAAGTTGCAAGAACCCGGACAATTATTTTTGACGGAAAATAATTTGGTTGTGATGTTAGTTGCAATCAAGCCATTGGCATTTAAAAATCGGCATGATATTACACCGATGGCCCGCTTTTTAACAACTTCAGGGTCTGAGGAAGTGAAAACGCAATTATTAACAATCTATCATGACTAAATTGGTTGCTAGATTAAAGTAATGCTTTTTTAAGATTCTCGCGTTACACTATTAGCTACAGAATGTTTTTTGTCAATTATAGGGGGAAAATAATAAATATGACAACAGCAGAGTTTGGAGTCGTTGGACTTGCCGTTATGGGTCGTAACTTAGCATTAAATGTTGCTTCACGCGGTTACAAAGTGGCGTTATATAATCGTACATCTGGACGTACGGATGACTTGGTTAAGAAGCATCCTGATTCAGGATTTGTACCTAGCTATTCAATTAAAGAATTTGTGGCATCGATAGAAAAGCCACGCCGAATTTTATTGATGGTAAAGGCTGGTGCTGGAACGGATGCGGTCATTGAGGAATTGCTACCATACTTAGATAAGGGGGATATCCTGATTGATGGTGGTAATACTTTCTTTGAGGATACCATTCGTCGTTCTAATAAATTAGAGAAGTCAGGGATCAACTTCATTGGTATGGGAGTTTCTGGTGGTGAACTAGGTGCACTGCAGGGACCATCAATGATGCCTGGAGGTCAACGTGAAGCGTACGATTTGGTTGAGCCAGTCTTGCAAGAAATTGCCGCTAAGGCACCGGAAGATGGTAAGCCAACCGTGACGTATATTGGACCAAATGGTGCCGGTCACTATGTCAAAATGGTGCATAACGGGATTGAATATGGTGATATGCAACTTATCGCCGAATCTTATGATATCTTAAAGCGTGTCTTAAAGTTGGATAAAGACGATTTGGCTAAGACATTTGCTGACTGGAATAAGGGTGAGTTAGATTCGTATTTGATTGAGATTACCGCCGATATTTTGACGCGTAATGATGATTTGGGATCTGGTAAGCCAATGGTTGATATGATCTTAGATCGTGCTGGTAACAAAGGGACTGGTAAGTGGTCATCACAATCAGCTTTGGAAGTTGGCGCACCACAATCATTGATAACGGAATCAGTTTATGCCCGTTATATTTCAGCATTAAAGACTGATCGTGTGGCTGCCGCTGATGTGCTAGCCGGACCAGAGTATGAGTTTGATGGTGACATTGTGGCTACCACTGAAGATATCCGTAAGGCACTTTACTTTGGTAAGGTGATGTCATATGCCCAAGGATTTGACCAATTACGCATGGCATCAGATCATTATGATTGGTCGTTGCCATTTGGTGAATTAGCCCAATTGTGGCGTGCTGGTGCAATTATTCGTGCCCAATTCTTGCAACGCATTACCGATGCTTACGATGAAAAGCCTGAATTACACAACCTATTGCTAGCACCTTACTTTAAGCAGATTGCGGAGTCATATCAGATATCTGCTCGTCGTGTGATTGCTTTGGCAACCGCAGCCGGTGTACCAGTGCCATCGTTATCAGCGGCAGTGGCTTATTATGATTCATATCGTTCAGCAGTTTTGCCAGCTAACTTGATTCAAGCACAGCGTGATTACTTTGGTGCACATACTTATGAACGTGTTGATAAGCCAGCCGGTGAAATGTACCATTATTCATGGTATGACGAAGCCTAAAATAATAATCAATGATAATTGATGTTGTTTTGCAGTTTAAAACATGCTAATATTTGTCTAGCGAAAAATAAAAACGTACATTAATTGAGGAGAGGCCATCAAATGTTGGATTTTATTAATAACAATAATAATAACCGTTTGAACTCAACGCAATTAGTGATTGGGCGTTTTTATAACGCTTAAACTGTGAGAACTTACGAAGCAGTCAACCAATTACTAAATTGGTTGGCTGCTTTTTTGTTGATTTTTTTAATTAGGAGAATAGTTATGCCACAGCAAGTTGAATTAAAACGATCAATGGGTATTTGGTCAGGCTTATCGTTAGTTGTTGGAACAGTTATTGGTTCAGGGATCTTCTTTAAACAAGCCGGCGTATTACAAACGGCTGGTTCGTCAACTTTAGGACTATTGGCTTGGTTAACTGGAGGTATTATTACTTTGGCGGCAGGCTTAACGATTGCAGAAATTGGTGCTCGCTTACCTAAGACTGGCGGCTTGTATAGTTATATCGCGTCATTATATGGTCCAGTTGCGGGTTTTTTGACTGGTTGGATGCAGGTAGTTATTTATGCGCCGGCTGTGATTGCATCAATTGCCGGCTATGCAGGTTTTTTGACGGCTAATTTTCTTGGGTTACCCACAAGTTCGGCAACTTGGATTGCCGTAATCTATGTTGCTTTCATTGCCGGCATTAACCTCTTTGAAAATCGAGTGGCTGCCAGTTTTCAAGTGATTACAACATCAATCAAATTAATTCCAATTGCGATTTTAATTATTTATGGTCTTTTCTTTGGGAAGGTTAATGCATTAGGACAAACTGTTTCAGACACCGTTTCTCATGGTGGCGGATTTGGTATGGCGATTTTAGCGACTTTGTTTGCCTATGATGGTTGGATTTTACTAGCAAATATCGCTGGTGAATTGAAGAATCCACGCCGTGATTTACCTCGGTCGATTGTTGGCGGAGTGAGTTTAATTGTGGTTGCTTACGTCGGTGTTTCCTTTGGGGTGTATCATGCTTTACCATCTGACCAAATTGTGGCCTTACAAAATAATGCGACATTTGCGGTGGTCCGCACAGCTTTTGGTGACTTTGGTGGCCGTGCATTAAGCATCACGATTATTATTTCTATGCTTGGTACGCTCAATGGTAAAATGATTTCCTTTCCAAGAATGGCTTATGCCATGGCACTGGATGGTTTATTTCCAAAATATTTATCTAAATTAACACCTAAAACGCAAGAGCCGACTAATGCGATTTTGACGGTCTCGTTAATGACGATTACTTTAGCAGTTTTGTATACTAATGGCGTGGATCGTTTATCAGATATTGCAATCTTTACTATTTGGATTTTTTACACGGCAGCCTTCTTTGGTGTCTTTATTTTACGTCGCAAAAAATTAGATAAAAATGTTGATCCAGCAACCTTGTTTAAAACACCATTGTTCCCAGTGACACCATTGGTGGCAATTATTGGTGCATTGTTTGTGATTGGTTCAACTATTATGAATGATTTTCCAGGAGCGGTCATTTCAATTGCCTTAGTACTGGTTGGATTACCTGTCTTTTACTATTACCATCATAAACGTGAACAACCGTAATATCAGTATATTGTCACTCGCTATAAAACGCGGTACACTGGCTCTATTAGATTTTGATTAGAGGTAGTGCGATATGACGTGGGTAAGACAAGCAAAGCAGTATGAGGCAGCTTTGATTAATGATTTAAATCAAATTGTTCGAATTCCGTCTGTATTGGATCCAAAAACGCAAACAACACAAACACCTTTTGGGATTGATATGATTCGTGCGTTATCCAAAATGGAGGAATTAGCTAATCGAGACGGTTTTCGTTATGGACGAGTTGATAATATGGTGACATGGATTGAATTTGGACCAGCCGATGCGCTAGAGTCGTTGGGGATTTTAACGCATATTGATGTAGTTCCAGCAGGTGATGGTTGGCTCCGTCAGCCATTCAACCCAGAAGTTTTAGATGGTTTATATTTTGGGCGTGGTGCTGCAGATATGAAGGCCGACTTGATGTCAGCATATTATGCATTGAAGATGCTTGCTGATCAAGGTCGCATTTTGAAGCGCAAGGTACGTTTGATTATTGGTACTGGTGAAGAAAACGGGTGGCGTGATATGCCACGTTATCTAGCACAAGAGGGTGAGCCAACAATGGGCTTTTCACCGGACGGGGCTTTTGCGGTCGTCAATGGTGAGAAAGCCTTTCAAACCGTACAACTACGTTTTCCAAGCGTTTCAGAAGGTCCCTATATTTTGGAACGATTTATATCAGGTAATCGGGCGAATGTTGTTCCTGGAGAAGCGAAAGCTAGAATTAACGTGCCACAGGGGATGTTGATTGCGGCTGACTTCGCTGATTTTTTGGAACAATATCCTTTCTTAGAAGGAAATGTACAACAAGTTAATGAGACGGTTCGGTTAACATTATTTGGTGTGCAAGCTCATGGGGCGTATCCAGCTGATGGTAAAAATGCCGGCACATATTTGGCTCATTTTTTGCAGCAATATCCGTTTGGTGGCGATGCGCAAGCCTTTTTGGACTTCTTGGGGACAACCGTTCACCAAGATATTTGTGCCAAGAACCTGGGGTTAGCTTATCGTGATCAAGAGATGGGTGCTTTAACGTTGAATATTGGTGTGATGCGTTACAGTCATCGTGGTCAGGGAAGTATATTGCTTAACTTTCGTTATCCACAAGGGGTTAACCTGCAAGCAATTATTACCCAGGTTCAGCGACATATGGGTGAATTAGCGGCTGAGGTGACTAATGTTCAAGCTGGTATGCCACCGCACTTGGTTGTAACTGATGATGAATTAGTAAGCACCTTGTCTGAGGTTTATGCGGCACAAACCGGGCAATATTTACCGCCACGGACATCTAATGGTGGTTCATATGCGCGGTTATTGAAAAGAGGCGTTGCCTTTGGTGGTCAATTCCCTGATGTGAAGGTAACTAGCCACCAAGCCAATGAATTTACACCAGTGGCTAATTTAACGCGATCGATGGCGATTTTTGCAGAATCAATTTGGCGTTTGTGTCAGTAAAAAATAATTTGATAAATGGCGTTTTGAGCTGGTTGTCACGTAATGGACGCGACGTACTGAATTCAAAACGCTTTTTTCTTGCACGTTCATTTGAATATTAATGACAATGTAAAAAAGTTAGCTGATAACTGGTAAAATAATGGTAATAACTAGTGATATTGGAGGCAACACATGGCGTTAGAATTATTATTTGGTCGCTCAAGCGCTGACCATGAATTGGCATTATTACAGCGCATACAACAGGTTTTAGCGACAGATAAACAAGCACAAGTATTTTATATTGTCCCAAATCATATCAAATTTGAAACAGAAATAAATGTTTTAACCAGGCTGGCAACACTAGAAGGACACCATGGTGCGGCTATTTCAGTACCTAATGTTTCAGTCTTTTCATTAAGCCGTTTAGCCTGGTACTACATGCAAAATGATTCCATTTATCAACAGGCAAACTTGTCGCAAAATGGGCTCACGATGTTGGTCCAGACACTTCTACAACAGCATCAAGATGAATTGCAATTATATGGTAATTTATTGACTAAGCAGGGATTCATTGGTCAATTTACGACCCAATTATTAGAGCTAAAACAGTCCGGCTTATCATGGGGCGATGTCACAGCAATGGCTGATGGGCTGACGAATCAAGAGACGTTGCAGATGAAACTGCATGACTTAGCGACCGTTGGCCGTTCGTTAGAAACTGAATTGACCCAGCGTGGCCAGTATTTAAGTAGTGATTTATTATTGGCCTTGAAAGTTTATTTAGCAACGGAAAAAACAGATATTTCACATCATTAGTTCTTTATTAATGATTATTCGCAAATGACATCGCCTGAACGTGGTCTAGTCGAAGCATTAATTACGTATGCCGGTGGGGTGACGATTGCATTACCGGCAGATGATGGATCAGCTAGTTTGACCGAATCAGCCATTTCTGAAAATGATTTGTTTTATCGGCCCAAACAACTTGGTCGACAACTACGGGATGCGGCTGTTGCGCATCAAGTACCAGTTGTCGCAAATACGATTGCAACCCAACGTCAGATGAGTGCGGGGATGTTGGCTGTTGAAGATTTCTGGATAAAGTATGAGCAGCAGGGAGTTGTGCGTGAACAATACGATGCCCAGGGAGGACTTGAAATTTGGCAGACCCATACGCGTTATCAAGAAGTAGAACAGATGGCGCGTTTGATTCGGCAGGAAGTTGCTACCGGTAAACATCGGTACCGTGATTACTTATTAATGACGCGTGACTTGGGGCAGTATGAAAATATTGTGCCAGCGGTTTTTGCCCGTTATGATATTCCCATGTTTATGGACTTAGATCGGCCTATGTCAGCTCACCCGTTAGTTGCTTTTCTGGATAAATTACTCCATTTGGCACCAACATATACGATTACAGATGTCATGAGTTTTTTAAAAACGGAGTTGTTGATACCAGCAGACGTTTCATTGGCGGATTATCGTGAAGCACTTGCGGAAACTGAGAATTATGTGTTGGCCAAAAACATTGCTGGTTGGCAATGGACGGATAAAACACCCTGGCAATATGACCGCCAAGCATTGACCAGTGATGACGAAGTAACTCGTGAACGGGTTGCGGGTAAAGATGCGCAATTGGCAATGATTCATGACCAAATTAGTCAAGTGGTTGCCCCGTTTTTGCATCAACTACAACATGCACAAACTGCCCGTGAAATGGCTCGTGAATTATATCAGTTTATAACGCAAATTGGTGTCCAAAAACGCTTGCTTGATTGGCGTGATCAGGCGATTTCCCAAGGAGATTTGTGGGCTGCACAACAACCCGAACAAGTTTGGCGAGTATTTATTGGTATTTTGGATGATTTTGTTCAAGTATTTGATACAGCGGAAATGACCTTAGAAACATTGCAAGATGTTTTTAAAGCCGCTTTTGATAGTGCGAATTATGCTGGTGTGCCATCCACGATGGATCAAGTGCATATTTCTGAAAGCGGAATCGTGCAACGAACTGGCTATGAAACGGTCATTGTATTCGGTGCGACGAATCATAATCTACCAGCTGTGACGCGAATTAAAGCAATCCTACATGATGGTGACCGGGCAGTTTTGCAACCAGCCTTGCCTGATAATGTTTTTTTGAAAGAGACTTCGGAGCAACAAATGGCCCATGAATCATTGCTGATGTATCGTGCAATGATGGTTGCTGATCAACGGCTAATATGGACATATGCCACAAGCGATGGGGATGGGGCACAACAACCATCTACCTATGTCACACGTATGCAAAAGCAATTTAATCTGGATCCAATTCAATTTGATGCCTTGCCTGATCCAATGAGTAACCAGGTTGCTAATTATGTTGGTACACCCACGAGTACGATTGCCCAAATTGTGATTGCCAATCGGCAGGCTAAGCAATCTGGGACAGCGGACAGTGATTTAAGTAGTGCCTGGCGTAACCTGATGCAACAGGTACAACAATTGGCACCGCATCAATTACAACGATTATTAGGTAGTTTGCATTATCAAAACGAACCAGAAAAGCTACAACCAGCATTGGTCAATAAACTCTTTGGCCATGATTTAAAAGCATCGATTTCACGTTTGGAAAGTTATTCACGTAACCCGTATGAATTCTTCTTACAATATGGTTTGAGGTTACAAGAACGACAAGTTTTGCAGTTAACACCAGCTGAAAAGGGAACTTTGATGCATGCTATGCTGGAACAAATTTTCCAGGTGCTAATTACTAACGAACAAGTACTCGGTGCATTAACTGATGACCAACTGCGTAAATTAGAACAAGATATTTTACAAGGGCTTTTGACCAGTGATGATCCAACATATGATATCTTCAATAGTTCATCACGGATGCGTTTTTTGACTCAACGGCTGGCGATGCAGGTTCATGAAACCATGACGAGTATGAAACGTGGTCAACTGCTTGACGGTGGTATTCACACAATTGGTGTTGAAGCCGGTTTTGGGTTGCCGCAAAGTGACCTAAAACCAGTTGCGTATGAGATCCCGTTTGGACATGTTAAAGTTCGTGGTAAAGTTGATCGCTATGATTTGGTTGAAACCACTGCCGGTAATTTTTTGACCATTGTCGATTACAAATCAAGCAAACGTGTGTTTGATTATAGTAAAGCTTATGCCGGTTTAGAATTACAATTAATGACCTATTGGACAGCTATGCTAATGAACAAAGATATCTTACCGGATAGTGAGATGGGGGGCGCGCTATTTTGGACGCTCCAGAATCCATGGATCAGCATGAGCGATTTAACAGGAGATTCCTTACAACAATTGCAGTCAGCCGCTGATAAACAAGCGATTGATCAAGGCCGTTATCGGGGAATCTTACGCACAAACGAGGATTATATTACACGGCTCGAAAGCACGCCTGATATTGTGGCTCCTTATGCAATTGACCGGAAAAAAGATTCATCGTTTAAGAAGAGTGCTGATGTTGTTTCAGACAGTACTTTAGAGACATTGTTGCAGTTTAACGAATACAAAATTAAAGATATTGCTGAGCAAATTATAGATGGGGACTTTCCGTTATATCCATTCCGTGATGGTGCTGCCAATACCGGGTTGATGTATTCACCGTATAAACCAATTATGATGTTTGATGCCATGATGGGAAATCGGTATAACAATCTACAAAAGTTATCAGTCAGTGCGACGTTAGAAGCGATGACGCGTTTTATTCAGAATTATCATCAGGAACCAGAGGAGGGTCAAAAATAATGAAATTTACTGATTCTCAATCAGCAGCCATTGAGACAAAAGGTCTTAATGTGTTGGTATCAGCATCAGCCGGCTCAGGGAAAACGCGTGTCTTGGTTGAGCGTGTGATGCGTCGCTTATTGGCTGGTGAAAATGTTAATGAGTTTTTGATTGTGACGTTTACCGAAGCAGCGGCAAGTGAAATGAAAGAACGTTTAGAAGGAGAAATCCGTGCCAAGCTTATTGAGAGTACTGGTGACCAACGACAACATCTTTTGAAGCAATTGCGGCTGTTGAATATCGCTAATATCTCAACATTACATGCTTTTGCGCTACGCCTAATTGAACAATATCATTATACGATTGATTTGGATCCACAGTTTCGACTGATGGACGATGCAGAACGCACCTTAGTGATGCTCGAAGTCTATAATACGTTGTTAGAAGAACAATATGCTCATGATGAACAGCAGACCTTTGCGACCTTCGCTGCGCAATTTACGACGAGCAGTACAGATGATAAATCTTTGCAGGAAGCAACTTTTTCTTTATATGATTTTGCGACTGCCCGTCCGGATACGATTGATTGGTTGGATCATCTATCGGACTTATATCAGGTTGGGTCAGCAGATTTCACAACTAGCCAGTTTTATCAAGAGCAGTTAAAACCACAAATTTTACAAGAATTACAAGGTATTGTTACTAAAGCATCCGGCTTGGTTGTACAAGCCCCCGATACAATGGATGAAGCCCCGGCGGTGAATCGTTTATTGAATTTGCAAGCAGATGAAACAACCTATCAACGGGCTTTGCAAGTTGTCCAAAGTGAAACTAGTGATTGGGACACTATCCGACAAATATTACGACAGTCGGAACTGATGGGATGGGGCCTTGATGAACAGGGTAAACGTAAAAATTTCACGAAGAAACATGATCCAGAGTTGAAAGCGGCTTGGGATAAAGTCAAAGATAACCGTGAAGCATTAAAGAAGCGGTTTACGGACCTATTGGAAAAGTATTTTATTCTTGACCAAGCGGGACTGTCATTAGCCATTCAAGGTGCTGGATCTGTCATTTCAAGGTTGGTTCAGTTAACCAAAGATTTTAGTGATGACTTTTTAACCGAAAAATTACGTCGCAAAGTGTTGGATTTTAATGATTTAGAGCATTTTGCTTTGCAAATAGTCAGCCAAGAAAAAGTGAAAACTGAATTACGCACACATTATACTGAAATTATGGTCGATGAGTATCAGGATACGAACCAATTGCAGGAAGCGATTCTGCATGAAATTACTGCGGGTGATAATTTATTCCAAGTTGGTGATATTAAGCAATCTATTTATAAGTTCCGTCAAGCGGACCCAACATTATTTGCGGGTAAATTAGCAACTTATCCAGCGGATTCAACAAGTGCCGTCATTACGTTGCAGGAAAACTTCCGCTCACAGCCTAACGTGACGAATTTTATTAACTATATCTTTGCGCAAGCGATGAGTCGTTCATTGGGTGATATTGAGTATACTGGTGAAGCTGAATTGGTTGCTGGTGCAACGTATTATCCAGAGGAATTGCCTAAAAAAGCAGAACTTTTGCTTTATTTAGATGATGCTAGTTCAGAAGACTTGGATGCAGATACAGAAAGCAACAAGGAAGTTGAGCCAACAACCACTGAGACCCCTTATACAAAAGCGACGGGGCAGATTCGGTTAACAGCATTAAAAATTCAAGAATTGGTGCAATCAAAGTTTGAAATTTATGATCGGTCTGCTGCAATAAAGCGACCAATCAACTATGGTGATATTACGATCTTGGTGCCAACGAAGAGTCAAAACTTAGATGTCTTAGATATCTTTCGTGAAATGGGCATACCAATCATGATCGATGGGACGGAAAATTATTTTCAGACAACTGAAATATCAGTGATCATGAGTTTCCTACAAGTGATTGATAATCCTCATCAGGATATTCCGTTGGCAGCTGTGTTACGTTCGCCACTGTATAGCATCGCTGAGAATGGTCTGGCATTGATTCGCGCACAAACGCCAGATGAAGATTTTTATACGGCTGTTAAACAATTAGCAAGTATAGAAACGCGTGTTGATGTTCCTGGTATTTCTGCTGAATTGGTAACAAAAACACAAGCGCAAGTCCAACGCTTCTTAGCTGATTTAGCAGTATTTCGTGATTTGGCCGTGCAAAACCAAATTGTGACGTTGTTGTGGGCAATTTATAATCGAACTGGGTGGCTTGATTATGTTGGTGGATTGCCTTCAGGTGCTCAGCGACAAGCCAATCTGCATGCACTGTATGAGCGTGCAGCTGCCTATCAAAAGAGTAGTTTTGTGGGGCTATATCAATTTATTAACTATGTGACTCAGTTACAGAATCAAGATAAAGACTTAGGTGAAGCCGATGCAAATGTGGCCCAAAATAGTGTGTCATTGATGACGATTCATCATTCCAAGGGATTAGAATTCCCGGTTGTCTTTCTATTAAATGCGACTCGTACAATGATTAGTCAACGAGAGACACAAGGCAGTATTATTCTTGATGCCCAGGCTGGTGGTGGGATGAATTATATTGATTTACCGCATCATCTGAAATTAAGTACACCACAGCATGAGTATATTGCACAAGTAAAACGTCAAAATGCATATGCTGAACAATTGCGAGTGTTGTATGTGGCCCTAACCCGTGCCGAGCAACAATTATTTATAGTTGGTGCCTATGATGGTGTTGATAAGTTATGGCAAACTTGGCAGCAGAGTGCTGGGGTAACTGAGTGGATGTTGCCAGATACGATTCGCCTTGCTGGAAAATCATTCATGGATTTGATTGGGATGACGTTGATTCGCCATCCCCAAGCGCCAGAACGTTTGGCACCGTTGCGCACTTATGATGAGCATGACATGATGCAATTTGATGATATCCGAGCCAAAGCGCCTAAAAATGCTTTTGAATATGACGTGGAAGCTGTGAATACACAAGATTTAGTGACACGAGTGGCAAATTACCAACCGATGGTTGATGACGAACCAGATACGGAGAATGTCGCGCAAACGGTGACTGAAAATACCGATTGGCAACCAATTCTTCAATTTCAGTATCCTTATGAAACGGCAACGCGCGCGACTGCCTATCAGTCGGTGTCCGAAATCAAACGATTATTTGAAGATCCTGATTTAACCGAGGGACGTCAGTTGGTCGATCGCCGGTTGGTGACAGATGATTTGGCGGGACTACGGTTGACTGATGAAGAGTTACCGGCGCCAGATTTCATGCAGGAATCGGCGACACGTTTGTCTTCAGCTGCCATTGGAACGGCGACGCATTTGGTAATGCAACGGCTAGATTTAACAGGCGGTTTGCCAACATCAGCAACAATCAAGGCGCTTATCCAAGAACTAGTTATTGAACAATTAATTGACGATAAAATTGCACCGTTAATTTCGGTTGATAAAATCGCACGGTTCTTTACTGATTCACCACTTGGTAAACAAATGGTTCGACATGCTGATACGTTACAACGAGAAGTACCATTTTCACTGTTGTTAGATGCAAAACGACTATATCGCGCGTTTGATGGTGACGACAAAGTACTAGTACACGGAATTATTGATGGGTATTTTCAAGTGGATGACGAAATTTGGTTGTTTGATTATAAAACAGATCACGTTTCACAGAATTCGGCGACAGATGTTTTGACTAAGCGATATGCTGGACAATTAAACATCTATGCACAAGCTCTAGTTGCGATGGGCTTACCAATGCCTAAACGATTTATTTATGCTATTAATGCCGAAAAATTAATTCGGTTGTAATGCACTTACGCTGTAAAAATTAGATACAAAAGAGGTTGGGACAATTGTTTTGTCCCAACCTCTTTGTGTTAAGAATGGATTAATTATAAGGCTGTAAATTTTATAGCATAAACGCGTTCCAAAAGCCTGAAGCCTCAATGCAATGTCATTTACGCCATTCCTGTCCTTCACTTTACTACGGTCAAAAATGGCGAAAACAACATTACACACCGGCTTCAAAGCGGCTTTTGTCTCGCTCTCCTTACTTTTTTAGATGACGTATATTCAATATTAATGTCAAAACGACGAAGAACATCATCAGAATAAAGACTGATGCAAAGAGTGACTTGTACGAGCCACCATCGATCAATAAACCACCATAAAGTGGGCCAATCGCACGTCCTAAGGAAACGAACATAGTCAACAACCCTTGAGCGTGACCTTTCGCGGTTGGATCACTTAATTTGTCAACCCAAGCAGGAATCTGTGGGCTAGCAAAAATTTCTCCGATAGTCAAAATGACAAAACTAACGATAAACATGGGATATGTTTTTGCTTGAATCAATACTAGGAATGATAGCGCAAATAAAGTTGAGCCACCTAAAACAGTTAGGCGTAATGGTAAACGGTCAATAATTCGGTTTAGTAATCCTTGACCAAAAATAATGATGATACCATTTAAGGTCCACAAGAATGAATAATCTTTGGTTGTCATACCAAGATCGGTCATATGAGTTGCGATGACGGTTTCCCATAACATGTATGACATATAGAAGGCGAAAGCTAATCCTAAAATGGCATAGATGATAGTAGGTGTCTTGAAGGTACTTTTTGCGGCTCGAGCAGCTGCTTGTGCGCTTTGCTTGGCCAACCCTTTAATATTAAAGTATTTAATGACAAGAATAAAAAATACGGTGTACATGATAGCGGCACTACCAAATACGTATTGAACACCGTAATCAAATAGGAAACCGACGATTGCAGTACCGGCAACCACACCAACGTTCATAAAGAGGTATTGGAAATTGAACACCTTTCTCGTATCTATGGATTGGATGGTGGTTGCGTAGGCATTTACTAAAGTGTAAATAAGACCATCTGCAAAACCAATTAATAACATAAATAGCGCGAAAACTGGCCAACTGTGCCAAAAAGTTAGCATGATTAGAATCGCTAGGGCGACGCCGACTGAGAGGGTCATGGCTTTATAAGGACTCCAGCGATCAAAGAGGCGCCCACCTAACCAATTACCGAACATCATGGTTACCGAAAGCCCCATCACAACTACTCCTGATATAGTCATACTTTGATGTAAGACATTATGCATATAGAGTGTCGTGATTGGCCAAATCAGTGAAGCACCTGTGGATTGGAAAAACGTTGTAATGTATAAAATGATGGCTTTAATTTCGACGTGCTGTGGTTTGTGCACATCGCCGTCTGGTGACGACTGACTTATCATAAATCCTCCGAACTGATATAAATGAAAATTGTGACACGATATCATTTTAAGATGACTCTTATATGTGGTATTATGCACCTAAAAAGTGTGTCTATTTGTTTTGACTCCTAGAAAAGTTTAGCATAATCTGTGGGAATTGGTATACTTAATGAAGATGAGTTTCAAATCTAGATAGAATTATTGGGGAATAAAAAATGGCGATTAAGAAACCAGAATATATTTTAGCAATTGATCAAGGAACAACCGGCACGCGCGCGATTGTGTTCAATCATAATGCTCGGCGTGTGACATCCGTTGCTATTCCAATGACGCCAGTGATCCCAAGGACTGGTTGGCTAGAACAGCGCCCGTTAGATATTTGGCATGCAACTCAGACCGCAGTTGCTGATGCGTTAATCAATGCTGGTATTCGGGGGGATGAGATTAAGGCGTTGGGAATTGCAAGCCAACGTGAAACAACGATTATATGGCATCGTCAAACGGGACAGCCAATTTATAATGCCATTAGTTGGTCATCAACACAATCGCAGGATATTGCTCAAAGTATTGCTGATGATGTTGAAAAGACAGAATTGATTCGTCAAAAAACCGGTCTGCCAGTTAGTGCGTACTTTTCAGCAACAAAAATTCGTTGGATTTTGGATAATGTGCCTGGCGCTCAGACGGCAGCCGAAAATGGGGACTTAGTTTTTGGAACGGTTGATACCTGGTTAACGTGGCAGCTGACCGATGGTGCAGTTCATGCGACTGATGCGACGAATGCTGCCCGAACAATGTTGTACAATATCCATACTCAAGAATGGGATGACGAATTATTAAAGATGTTCAACATTCCATTAAGTATGCTACCTGAGGTCCATAACAGTAGTGAAGTGATTGGTCACACAAGTCCCATGTCGTTCTTCGGTGGTCAAGTACCGATTGCTAGTGTTATTGGTGATCAAAATGCTTCGATGGTTGGTCAACTGGCACTTGAAAAGGGTATGGTCAAAAATACGTATGGTGCTGGAGCATTTATGATTATGAACACTGGTAATGAACCGGTGATGTCTAATAATCGTCTAGTTACGACCATTGCTTATAAAATCGATGATCAACCCGTCTACGCCTTAGAAGGATCTATTTTTTCAGCTGGAACAGCTATTCAATGGTTACATGATCGTTTAGGAATGATTGAAACGCAATTAGATGCCTGGTCATTGGCTGAAGAATCAGACAACCATAATGAAATTTATGTGATTCCCGCATTTAATGGTTTGGGAGCACCCTATTGGGATCCAAATTCACGTGGGACCGTCTTTGGTATGACACGTGGGACAAATAAAGCTGATTTTGTAAAGGCAACTTTGCAATCGATTGCTTATCAAACTGCGGATATTTTATCAACCATGAAGAAAGACTCGGGCTATGAATTAGCGACAATGAAAGCGGATGGTTCTGTTTCACGTAATCCATACTTAATGCAATTTCAGTCGGACATTGCGCATGTTGACATTGAACGTTCCTTGGATGAGGACGCTACGCCACTTGGAGCAGCCTTTTTGGCTGGTATTGCAGTTGGTTACTGGCAGGATTTATCGGACTTACAGCACTATGTCCAAGCTGGTCGTCAATTTAAGCCAAACTTGGCCGAAGAACAACGCCAGCACTTACGTCAAGGTTGGCGTAATGCAATCAAGGCGACTCGATTTTTTGGGGAAGTCTAAAATTGTAAGCGATTTACATTGTTATAGAAAACTTGTGAAAAAAAGTTTATAATTGTTGGTGAAAGTAATGATGTACTTATTTAATAATTGTTTTAAGAACTCACTAGTAAAGGAGCATTCATCGTGCCTAAAGAAATTACAACATTGTTGACATTTTTTGGTGGGACTGGAGACTTAGCTAAGCGTAAGTTATATCCATCTACCTATAACCTTTTTAAGAAAGGTTTCTTACAAGAACATTTTGCGATTATTGGAACTGCTCGTCAGGATTTAACGACAGATGAGTTCCGTGAGCTAGTTCGCACATCAATCGCTGATTTTACTGAAGATCAGGCGAATGCTGAAGAGTTTGTTTCACACTTTTATTACATTCGTTTAGATATTACGGATAAAACTGGCTATGCTGACATGCTTGCATTGAATAATGAATTGGATGCTAAGTATGATTTAAAGGGCAACCGTATTTTCTATATGTCAGTTGCACCTCGCTTCTTTGGTACAGTTGCTAAGTATTTGAAGTCAGAGGATTTGCTAACTGAAAATGGTGAATTTAACCGTTTGATGATTGAAAAGCCATTTGGTTCTTCATATGATACAGCTGAAGAATTGCAAAACGAATTGTCAGAAGCTTTTGATGAAAGCCAAATTTACCGTATCGATCACTATCTTGGTAAAGAAATGGTTCAAAATATTGCAGCGGTTCGTTTTGGTAACCCACTATTTGATGCGGCTTGGAATAAGGACTACATCGAAAACATTCAAGTGACTTTGTCAGAAGTTTTGGGTGTTGAAGAACGAGCTGGATACTATGATACAGCTGGTGCCTTGCGTGATATGATTCAAAATCACACGATGCAAGTGATTGGTTGGTTAGCCATGGAAAAGCCAGCATCATTTAATGATAAAGAAATTCGGGCAGCTAAGAATGCAGCCTTTGATTCTTTGAAGATTTATAACACACCTGAGGAAGTTGCGGCTAACTTTGTGCGTGGTCAATATGGTGAATCGGCAGATGGTTCACAAAAGAAATACTTGGATGAAATGGATGTACCAGCAGATTCACAAAATAATACGTATGTTGCTGGTAAACTACAATTTGATATGCCCCGTTGGGAAGGTGTACCATTCTACATTCGTTCAGGTAAGCGTTTAGCTGCGAAGTCAACCCGTGTTGATATTGTCTTTAAGAAAGGTTTGAATATCTTTGGTGAAGATGTTTCATTAGATAATCCAGTATTATCAATTTTGATTGATCCTAAGGGTGCTATTGAATTTAAGATCAATGCTAAGGATATTACTTCAGCATTTGCAACACGTATGATTGACCTAGATTGGCAAGTTTCTGATGAAGATAAGGCCATTACGCCTGAACCATACGAGCGTATGATTCATGATGCCATGAATGGTGATGGATCAAACTTCGCTGACTGGAATGGTGTGGGAACTGCTTGGAAGTTTGTTGATGCCATTCAATCTGCTTGGGATGCTAAGAAAGAATCATTCCCTAACTATGTTTCAGGTTCAATGGGACCAGTTGCGGCTGATGAGTTGTTAGCAAAAGACGGTAACGAATGGGTCTTTAAGGGTTAAACTGGTTTTTAAAAATTAAATAGATTGTCGATCCTCCGTAGTGCTTGTTATTTGATAATAAGTGACGGAGGATTATTTGTTTCAAAAATAAAGGAGGCATTATGGCCAGATACACAGCAATTGAATTAACTAATATGATTATGATTGAAAATCCACAAACACACGAAATTTTAGTCGAAAATCGACGGAATCCGGCGTGGCCAGGAGTTACTTTTCCGGGCGGACACGTAGAGGAGGGAGAGACGGTCACACAGTCAGTTTATCGAGAAGCCTATGAAGAGACCGGTTTAACAATTGCATCACCTAAAATGGTTGGTATCAAAGAATGGCCATTAGCAGATGGAGCGCGCTATATCGTCTTTTTATATAAGACTGATCAATATCAAGGTGAAATTCAAACTGGACGTGAAGGTGAAATATTCTGGACGACCCGCGAGGAATTATTGAGTGGCCAGTTTAAATTACCGCACACGTTTGCAGAGATGCTGCCCGTTTTTGATAAGCCTGAAATTAATGAATTAGCATTATATGCAACGATTGATCAGCAGCGGCAAGATATAAGTTGGCAATAATATGATAAAACACGAACGTCCGAAAAAATGCTGATTATTATAAGAACATATCGGCTGTCTTCGGCTTTAAACGTTTTTTTAAAACGAAAAATGAACGGATATGTTATACTGTCAGTATTAAATTAAAAAATACCGAACGTTCGAGGTTACAAAATATGAAAACACGTCGAAGCGATCGCTTAGTAGATATGACACGTTATTTGCTAGAACGACCACGTACTTTAGTTTCACTAACACATTTTGCTGAAGAATATGAAAGTGCCAAATCATCTATTTCAGAGGATTTGACCATTTTAAAGCGGAC
>Ga0079226_10000418_pt1 | contig 29451 bp, 30 predicted proteins | sample Poulit2014_FD_76345 | JGI IMG/M metagenome (GOLD analysis project Ga0079226, IMG submission 76345) | Agricultural soil microbial communities from Georgia to study Nitrogen management - Poultry litter 2014 | ecosystem: Environmental > Terrestrial > Soil > Agricultural land | place: USA: Georgia...
AATAAATTAATATCATTTCCTTATGTTATATTATCTCTACTACCATTTATCAAAATGCACTTTACTTTCATCATATCTATCTATAACTCTTTTTTCTTCAGCTTTTTCTCCTACTACAATTAGACCAATAGGTAATATATTTTCTGGTAGTTCTAATAATTCTGACATAGGACTAGTTAGTTTCTCTTGAGAATAAAGTCCACACCATACTGCACCTAAACCTAGACCATGGGCTGCTAATAAAATATTTTGTATAGAAGCTGAACAATCTTCTACTAAAAAACCTCTCTCAGGTTGTTTCTCTTTATCTCCACATACAACAATTCCACATCCTGCATTAGGTAACATTTGTGCATATTCATGAAATTTTGTAATTTTTTCTATAACTTTTTTATCTTTTATTACAACAAACTCCCTTGGTTCAAAATTATGGGCTGAAGGTGCTTGAAAACCTGCTTTTAATAAGGTTTGTAAATTATTATCACTAATTACTTCACCGGTAAACTTACGAATACTTCTTCTTGAAAAAATAGCATCTAAAACATCCATTTAAATTATCTCCCCTTTTATAATATTAATATTAGTAAATATAACCAAAACCCTTGATTATATTATAGCATATGATAAAAGAAACGATTGTATTAAGTAATTTTATTACCTAATACAATCATTTTATCTACATAAATATTGATATAATTAAAGGATTAAATATTGTAATTAGCCAAGCCCCCACTACTGGTACTATAAATAATACGGGAGGAATAGCCCCTTCTTGTTCAGTAAAAGCTTGGATATTTGACATAGTAGACGGTGGATATCCTATACTAAATCCTACTATTCCAGAGGCTACATATAATGCTAATAAATTTTCTTTATATAATTTAAATACTATTTTATAAGCAAATAGCATGAGCAAAGCTGCTTGAATCAATACTATTAAATAGTCTTTGAAAGATAAAGCTTTTATAGTATTGAAATTTAGTAACATAAAGTTTAAAACTAATAACATAGACAAACTAAAATTACCTAGTAAATTAATTTTAGGATTTTCCAGCTTTCTTTCTTTAGAATTACAAAATAGATTATTGAATATTAGTCCTGCTAATACTCCTCCTCCAGCAGGATTTATATATTTTCCAAAACCTAATTTTACTGGTAATAATCCTATAAAGGTAAGTCCTAAAAAAATTGTTATATATTTTAAAAATTCCATTGGATTAAAAGTAGGTGCAGGAATCTTTATAGTATCTTTAGTATCCATCTTGTTTCTGAATAATTTAAACATAATTGCTCCACATATTGTTCCTACTAATATACTTAATACAGATATTCCTTTAAATATAGCTATAGTTTCATCTCCTAAACCTTCTAACCCTTGATAGGTGTTCATAAGTGTGTGATCCCCTAAAAAGGCTGCAGAACCTAAAATCACAGGATTATATGGTGCACTACCAAATATTTTAGTAGCTAATAAACCAACTATATTTTGTCCAAAAGCTATAACTATTGTTAATAATAAAAAGAACATTTGATTTCCAATATGTTTTTTAAAAACCCTTCTATCTACTCGTAGCCCTATGGATACAAAAAATCCAGAAACAAAAATAGGTATTAAATTATTAGCTGGAATTATATTTATGATATTTAAGCTAGTTAAAATTGAAAATATAATACCTCCAATAAAAGGAGCTGGTATATAATATTTTCTAAAAAGTTTTATATTTCTTTGTAGAAAATAACCTAACTGTAATACTATTACAGCTAAAAGTATAGTTTCTAACCCACCTAACTCCATCTATTCAACCTCTACCTGTCCATCTTCAATTAGCTTTTCTGCCACATATGCTGCAACTTCTCCTGTTATTTTAATACAATGTTCCCTTCTTTCAGGACTTTGGAAATTGTCTCCTGCCCATTGTCTAGTTATTACTCGACAACAAGTAGACTTGTACATATCCTTTATATAATCATGTAGACCTGCTGCCATCGGAAACATTTTTTCATTCATTTCTTCTCCATGAACTCTGCCATAAACCATACCTAAAGCCATTTCACCACCACTTACTGCACCACATAAGCATCCTGATTTTCCTATACCTATAGGAAATCCTGAAGCCATTTTAACAATTTTTTCATCGTAAGGCTTACCTAATAAATTATTAATTGTTTGAACAACTGATTCTGAACAAAAAAATTCTCCCCTTGCAAAATATCCTTCTGCTTCTTCTCTAACTTTAATTAATAATTCTTCTTTAGTCATTTTAAATACCTCCCTTTTTCTTTTACCATCCTATATACTACATGCTTTAACATTATATTTCAAATTAATAAAATTAATATTATTTATTTATCTATTAATTTTATTAATAGTCTGAATTTTAAAACTTCATAAACTTATTTATATACAATTTTTATAAGAATCAAAAAGCTTATTTATGTTGTACCTTCTATAACACAATAATTACTAGTAATATAGCTCTATCATATTGGCAAAAAATATTCACAGACAAAAACCTGGTTAGTCCTTTTTTTAATATATTAGTACATAATTTGGCATATTAAATATATTAGGTAACTATTACAAAACAGCTACTGCTCTATCCAAAATATATAGTGAAAATAATTAGCAAAATTGCATATAGGATATTGGTATAATTCCATAAAACAATCTTGCCACTAATAATCTTGTATTATATTTAATTTAACATCACATTAAAAAACATATTATTTAATGGTGGCTAGAATAAATAGTGAAAAGCTAGCAAAGTAGTATTAACCCTTGCTAGCTTTTTTAATCTATATTTTATATAATTATCAACTTTATTAAAATTCTGCTGAACCAACAGTTCTTGGGAAAGGTATTACATCTCTAATATTTTTCATACCTGTTAAATACATAACTGCTCTTTCAAATCCAAGACCGAATCCAGCATGTTTTACTCCACCATATTTTCTTAATTCTAAATACCACCAGTACTCTTCTTCATTCATATCTAATTCTTCCATTCTGGATTTTAAAATATCCATTCTCTCTTCTCTTTGACTTCCCCCTACTATTTCGCCAATCCCAGGAACTAACAAGTCCATAGCTGCTACTGTTTTTTCATCGTCATTTAATCTCATATAAAAGGCTTTAATATCCTTTGGATAGTCTTTTACAAACACAGGCTTTTTAAATACTTTTTCTGATAAATATCTTTCATGCTCTGTTTGTAAATCTAGTCCCCATTCTACTGGATATTTAAAATCCTCACCTGATTTCTTTAAAATGTCAATAGCTTCTGTATAGGTTATACATCCAAAATCTGAATTAACAACGTTATCTAATCTTTCCAACAACCCTTTATCTACAAAAGAATTGAAAAATTCCATTTCTTCTGGAGCATTTTCTAATACATAATTAATTATATATTTCATCATATCTTCTGCCAATTTCATATCGTCATCTAAATTAGCAAAAGCTATCTCCGGTTCAACCATCCAAAATTCTGCTGCATGTCTTGCAGTGTTTGAATTTTCAGATCTAAAAGTAGGACCAAAAGTATATACATTTTTAAAAGCTAAAGCATATGCTTCTGCTTCTAATTGACCACTTACAGTTAAATTTGTTTCTTTACCAAAGAAATCCTCTGAAAAATCTATTTCATTATCATTATCTAAAGGTACGTCTTTTAAATCTAAATTAGTAACTCTAAACATTTCCCCTGCACCTTCTGCATCACTACCAGTAATAATTGGTGTGTGAACATATACAAAATCTCTTTCTTGGAAAAATTTATGAATTGCGTAGGAAATTAAAGATCTAACCCTAAATACTGCATTAAAAGCATTACTCCTTGGTCTTAAATGAGCAATAGTCCTTAAGTATTCAAAAGTGTGCCTCTTCTTTTGAAGTGGGTAGTCAACTTCAGAAGTAGCCCCAACCTCAATATCAGTTGCTTTTATTTCAAAAGGCTGCTTTGCTTCCGGTGTAGGTTCCAAAATACCTTTAACAACTAACGCGGTACTTATAGGTAATTTCCCTATTTCTTTAAAATTATCTAAACTTTCATCAAATACAATTTGTACATTATTAAAAAATGTTCCATCATTTATTTCTATAAACCCAAACTTTTTTAAACTTCTTATAGTTCGTATCCAACCTTGAACTTCAACTTCTTTGTTTAAATATTTATGAGTTTCCCTAAATACTTCTCTAATAGTAGCTCCTTCCATTTTCTATCTCCTTTCCAGATTAAAATATTATTCATAAAATAAAAACCTCTCATCCCAATATAAATAAGTGACGAAAGGTTCCGTGGTACCACCCTAGTTGCTATAAAATAGCCACTTAAGTATTCACAGTTAACGATTGTGATTCGTCTAAATCTACTTTCTATATAAAAAGATTTCGGTTAGAAACTCAGAGATGTTCTTCAGTATAAGCCTCGTATTGGTCTTCCACCATCACCAACTCGCTTTAACTATAACTTAAACCTACTCTTCTCCTCATAGTTTTCATATTATTACTTTTCAATATATTAAACTTTATTATAAAGGGGTTATTTCTTTTTGTCAAATAGGTTATCTAGCCTTTCCTTAATTATTTTTTCATAACCATTTTTAGTTGGTTTATAATATTTAACTCCTATTTTATTCTTAGGTAAATATTGTTGTTCCGTAACACCTTCTGGATAATCATGAGGGTATTTATAACCTTTACCATGGCCTAATTTAGCAGCTCCTTTATAACTTTGATCTTTTAAATGAATTGGCACTTCTCCTATTTTATTGTTTTTTACATCTTCTAAGGCTTTATTTATTCCTTTGTAAGCAGCATTACTTTTAGGTGCACAGGCTATATATACAGCTGCTTGAGCTAAAGGTATTCTTCCTTCTGGCATTCCTATTATATCTATTGCATTAAAAGCATCAACAGCTACTGATAATGCATTAGGATCTGCATTTCCTACATCTTCCGAGGCACAAATTATAATACGTCTACCTATAAACTTAGGATCTTCCCCAGCTGCTATCATTTTTGCCAACCAATAAAGAGTGGCATCTGGGTCTGAACCTCTCATGCTTTTAATAAAAGCAGAAATAGTATCATAATGTTCATCTCCACCTTTATCGTAAGGTATCCACTTTTCTTGAATACAATCTTTAATAGTATTTATATCTATGTTTATAATACCCTTAGAATCTTTTGATGTAGTAAGTATCCCCAGTTCTAAAGAATTTAATGCAATTCTTCCATCTCCTTTAGAAACATGAACTAAATAATCAATAGCCTCATTATCAATATTTACATTAAATCTTCCCATACCTTTTTCTTCATCCTTTAATGCTTTAAGTATTAATTCTTTTATATTTTCATCTGTTAAAGAATGAAGTTTAATAACCATGGACCTAGACAATAAAGCTTTGTTAACTTCAAAATATGGATTTTCAGTAGTAGCGCCTATTAATATTATTACTCCCCTTTCTACAAAGGGTAACAATGCATCTTGCTGGGCCTTATTAAATCTATGAATCTCATCAATAAATAAAATAGTCCTTTGACCACTAATTTTAAGACTCTCTTCTGCTCTCTTTGTAACTTCCCTTATATCTTTAACACCTGAGGTAACTGCACTTAGTTTTTCAAATATCATGGAAGTAGTATTGGCTATAATCATAGCTAAGGTGGTTTTACCAGTTCCCGGTGGCCCATAAAATATCATAGAAGAAAGCCTATCTGCTTTTATAGATCTTTGCAAAACCCTACCATCACCTACTATATGGTCTTGCCCAATAAATTCATTTAAATTTTCAGGTCTCATTCTATCAGCCAAAGGTGCTGTCTTTTTTAAATTATTTTTCATAGCATAAGTAAATAAATCCATTAAATCACCTGTCTTAATTTTTATACATAAACCTTTTTTACATATGGAGAAGTCATGGCACTTAAAATTGCACCGTAACTTATATTAAAATTTATTTTATCTCCTACTGTATACTCTATTCTACTATTAGTTATATCTAATAGCAAGTGATCACTGCTTCCTCCCAATATAATAATATCTTCATCAACTGGATTAATATCTGATAATTCAACATCCTGCCTACCTATGGCACAAATCATCCTTTTTCTAATTCCTTTATCATTAAAAGTAGGGGTTTTCCCAAAAGCATCCATTCCTATTTTCCCTATTGGTCTGGAAGGTTTCTCTTTTATTTCAATAGCTTCTACTACTAATTTAAAAACATCTCCATAAGTTCCATCAATTTTTTTCCCAAAAGCTGTTTCCCTTCCTAGTACCAATGATTCACCTAATCTTAAATTATTTATTCTATCTGGCATGCTATTATCATATAACAAATGAAGACTACTAGAATTTCCACCAGATATTATGTCTAATTTAATTTTAAATTTCTTTTCTATATTCTCAGCTATATTTGCTAATCTATTTAAATTTTCCTTTTCAGGTATTACCCCACCATAGCAGGATAAATTAGTACCTAGCCCTATAAGATTTACTCCAGAAAATTTTAAAACTGACTCTATAGCTTTATACAGGCTATCTTCTTCAAAATATCCTTCTCTTAAATCTCCTAAATCTACCATTAACACTATATTATGTACTTTATTTTTCTTTACTGCTACATTAGACAAAGCTTCTATAACTTTCATTTCTGAATTTAATGAAATATCGCTGTATTCAACTACATCTTCCACTTCACTTAACATGGGTATTCTGAGTAATATTTTAGGTATTTTATAATATTTCATCTTTTTTAAGTTTTCCACCCTAGAATCTGCTAAATAATTTATTCCACCTTTAATATAAGATTCAACTATATTAGGTTCTGCACAAAATACTTTTGTAACACCTGCCACCGTTATATTATGGCTGTTACAAAGATCTACTATTTGTTTTGTATTATGAATTAGTTTATTTAAATTTATTTCTACCCTTGGATATTTCATATATTTCTTCCCTCCATCCTTAAGATTTTTAATAAAATCCAACATACCTAGGTATGTTGGATTTTATTTACTCTATATTCAAACTCTCCTTTAGTAATATTAATGCTGCTTCCTCATACTTTTTAGATAAAACCCCTAAAGAGGCCATAATATACTTATTATCTATTAGAATAGCAGCCTCGCCAGTTGGTAACAGTTCAAGACCTTTATTACTTAAAGAAATTTTTTTCATAATTTCCTTATTATTATCCAATCTAGATAAAGGTCCACCAGTGCCAATAATATATTTTACATGGGTTAAATCCTTTCCTTCTGCCACTGTATTTTTGCCATTAGGTCCATAAAGGTGTCTTAACTTCCCAGCATGTCTTTGTACAGCCATAACTACTGCATAAGTAGCAAGAATCTCTACAAAATGTTTTTCTTTATCTGTTTTAGGAATTGGCCTATTATTAGCCATTAATTCTTCAACTTCCTCTATAGTAATGGCTAATTTCTTACTTATTTCTTCCTTGCCTATTCCTTCAACTATATTATGCATATTTACATATACACCTAAATCTCCTTCTACCGTTCTCTTCGCTACTGGTTCTGGGCTTATTAACATCCTAGAAATCTCTTCGCTACCTTCTGTTACTGAATGAACATCAGTAGTGGCACCACCTATATCTAATGTCAATAAGTCTCCTATATTATCATAAAGCAATTGGCTAGCATCCATAACTGCCCCAGGAGTAGGTAAAATTGGGCCTGTGAGCATATCCCTAACTTTAGACATTCCTGGTGCATGAACTATATGTTTTTCAAACACTCCTTGAATAACCCCTCTTGTTGGTTCAATATTTAGTTCATCAATTTTAGGATATACATTTTCTACTATATAAAGCTCTGATTTAGTATCTTTAAATATTTCCTTTATTTCATCATGATTTTCTACATTACCTGCATATATTACTGGAATTTTTAAATTTAACTCTGCAATCAATTTACCATTAAAAAGAGCTGTATTCCTTTCACCATAGTCTACTCCTCCAGCAAGAAGTATAATATTAGGGTTTATTTCTTTTATCTTTTCTAAATCTGATTTTCTTAACTTTCCTGCAGTAATATACTTTATATTAGCACCTGCACCTAAAGCTGCCTCTTTAGCTGCCCTTACAGTCATATCATATACCAACCCATGGACCGTCATTCTTAAACCGCCAGCTGCACTACTTGTAGCTATTAGGTCTTTATAATCTACTTTCTTCACATTTAAATTTAAAGCTAAATCATCAATTGCTTCCTTAAGCCCAATATTTACATCCCCTTCTAAAACAGTAGTGGGGGCCTGACCTTGGCCTATAAATTTCGGATCTAGTTTTACATTGTCAAAAGCATTTACTACTGTAGTAGTGCTACCTATTTCTCCAACTAATATATCAACTTTCATTTTTCATCTCTCTTCTCTTTTTTACCAAAAATGTAGCCACATGACTACCATTAGTCCCTCTACCAAAACCTGCATCTACACCATTCTTTATAGCTAGTTCATTAGAAACTTGAGTTCCACCAACTGCTATAATAATATCATCTCTTATACCTTTCTCTATAGCTAATTCATGTAATTTTTTCATATTTTTATAATGTATATCATCATGACTAATAATAGTAGAAGCTAAAATTGCATCTGCATTTATTTCTATAGCTGCATCAACTAATTTTTCTACAGAGACAGAAGTACCTAGATACTCACAACCTATACCAAACTTTTCTATTCCACCATGTTTTATATCTATAATTTCTCTTAATCCTACAGAATGCTCATCTTCTCCAACAGTGGCTGCAACAACTTTCATTGGATATTTATCAATATCCTCCCTGATTTCATCATCAGTCATTATCTCTGGTTTTGGAGGTATAACTAAATCATCAATATCTATAGTAAAAGGAACTCTTCCTTTTATTTCAACTCTTGTACCCTCTGCTGCTTGCATGATTTCTTTATGTATTACTTCCACATCTTCAAGGTTTAGTCTTCTACCAATTTCTATTGCAGCGAACTCAGCAACTCTTTCCTCAGCAGGTAAAAACATAGTCATGTGTACTATACCGTCTCCTAACCATTCCATTTCTGGTTTAAGTAAAGATATATTTCTCAAATCCTTAGTTTCTTCTAATCTAATATATACATTATCATTTTCATCCAATTCATCAATATATACTATTTTATCTGGAACTTCAAAAGTAGAGCCACCTATTAATTTTGATGGATTGTCTATAGCTTCTTCACTATATTGAGCTATATTATTATAGCCAAAATGAGCTGTAACTGGTGCCATATAATCTTCTTCTCTTTCAATAACTGTCCCTACTCCTATACCTCCATCAATTTCTCTTGATATTCCATCTTCATTTCTTTCAGGATAATTACCAGAATCTACAAAAAAACCTTCTTCAACAGCTTTAAAATAGCCTCCAACTTCAATTATTTCTTCCATAAATAATATTGCTCTTTCTTTTAATTCTCTTACTTTATCTGCAAGTTCTCCTTCGTCTCTTTTAATTTCTAACATTTCATTTAGGCCATCCATACCAGCAAAAGCCTGCTTCGCAGTATCAACAGCTTCTATATTATAAATATGCCAAGGCACATTTCTACCCTCATCTGGTGTAATTGTAGATTGTATATCTGCACTAGTTAATTGAGAAATTAATAAATTTAATACATGAGTTACAGTAGCCTCTCTTGTAGAGGACTCCATGTACTTAGTATTCATTTGTGCTCTCATTTTAAAATCTTTAAATAACTCCCTTAGTGCCACAGCATAAGGTAGGTCTAACCTCATACATGGAGCTGGTGGTGCTGTTGGTGGTACTGTAGATAAACATATATTTTCTGGTTTCATTCCTACTCTAACCGAAAAAGCAGAATTAATAGCATGTTGCACCATTAGTTCAGGCATAACCTTCCATGCTTCTCTAGCAGTAGCATTAGCATTATGTGCTCCGTCAATCTGTGCCATATCAGCCCAAGCCATTATCTTCTTAGCACAGGCTGCGTCTACATAGGACCTTACCATATTAATATTTCTATATAAAACATTATATTGGGGATCTTGATGAGCACCATTTACACCTTCCTCAGCAAACATAACTGCAATTTCTGGCCCAGCTACACCACTTACATAGGAGTGATAATTTAATGGTCTATCTACTTCATCTTCTATTAAATCAAGAGCTTTCCTTTGTGCTCGTACTTGTTTCCTGGTTATAGGTATTCCTCCTACTCCTTGTGGAGTTCCTTCTATTAAGCCATCAAAATGACTTTGACCTGCAGTCCTTATAACCATTAGATGATCTGCACCATGCCAAGCAGCCATTCTCATTCGACGAATGTCATCTTCAAATCTACCAGATGCTATTTCTGTAGTAATAATATTTTTAGATTGAGGATCAATATAATCAAAAGATTTAGAAGCGGGTAATGGTTGGCTATTGTTCAAAGGTTTAGACATATCATAATATTCAAATTCCCCTATTTTTTGCTTTTTATCTGCTTCTTCTCTCCAAGTCCATCCTCTTCTTCTAGGTCTATACTTATCCAAATCCTTTAAAACATTCTCTATATCTAGCTTTTCATTAGGTTTAAGCTCCACTATTTACACCTCCCTTAAATATACGAGTTACATCATCCCACATTTTACCTTCAGATAATTTTAATCCAACCTCTCTTATTTCCATATTCTTTTCCTGTGCTAATCTATAAACTAAATTACCAGCGCCTTTTCCTAAAAGACCTCTATCTAAAGCTCCATCTACAATTGCCTTTGACTCAATACTAGAAAAACCCATTCGTAAAAGAACTGACCTTTCAATAGAGGGTGAAGTATTTTTATGAGCTAACTCTACTAAAGGATCAACAATTTCATAGGCCAATTGCCAAAATCTTCTTTCTAATTCATCTTCTGTTAAATCAGCTAAATGCTTTCTTCTTTCTTTATAATCATCTTTTCTTTTCACTATTACACCTCCATTAATAAATTACTTTAAATTCATCCAATATACTTTTAACAAATTCCCCATTAGAATTAGTTTCATTAATTAAATAATCCATATCTTCACTATTTATTTTTTCTACCTTATAATTATTAATACAATTTCTAATATAGGATCTTCTCATTCTATTTAAATCTACTTCTTTGGTTCTTACATATTTAGGTTCCTTAGGTAATATAATGTTTTTGCCTGGTATTTCATCTTCTGGATTACCTATTTTTATTTCTATACCATTTTCTTTTGCAAAAGTAAGCTGAGGTTGAATATGCTTACCTGCACCAGTATATTCTGTTTCTTGTACAACAATAATTTTATCTTCATCTAGCTCTTGGGCTAAAGAAAAAGCTGCTGCCAAAGAAGTATTTCCAGCTGGTCCTCTTTCTAGTCCTTCAATTTGAGCCAATAATTCAGTCATATAAAATACAGATCCTTGAGTTACAGTTACGTATCTATCAATATATCTTAATGGTCTAGCTGCTGATCTAGGTACATCAGATCTATCAGGCCAGGTAGCAAAGGGCATACCAAAACCCGTATGACCAGTAGTAAAAGATTTCTTGTTAAATTGAGTATCGCTAGCCATATGTAAACCTTTTAAATTTACACTAGCCCCAATAATTTGTGTTTCAGTGGCACCAGCTTTAATTAATCCTCTTGCGGTTCCTGTTAAATTTCCTCCACCTGCGTTAGTTACTACAACAACATCTGGATCTCTTCCTTCCCTTTCTCTAAACTCCATAGATATTTCATAACCTAAAGTTTCTACCCCGGCAATGCCAAAAGGAGTATATAATGAAGCATTAAAATATCCTGTTTCCTCAAGCAATACCAAAAATTCATAAAATAGTTCTGGCCCTACTGTTAATTGTACCACTTCTGCTCCATAAGCTTCGCATTTCCTAGCCTTTTCTATTATTTCTGGTTGACCTATACCTTTTGAATCATAACACTCTTGAACAATAATACATTTTAATCCTCTCATAGCAGCTTGACTAGCTACGGCTGCACCATAATTTCCACTAGTAGCAGCAATAACTCCTTTATAACCTAATTTTTTAGCATGATAGCAACTAGTTGCAGCTCTTCTTGCTTTAAAACTACCTGACGGATTAGCTGCCTCATCTTTAATAAATATTCTAGCTCCTTTTCCTTCTGGCGATATTTTCCTTGCTAATTTAGTTAAATTTCTTAATTCATAAACAGGAGTATTTCCTACACTAGTTTCTCTTTGAATCCTTTGGATCTCTTGTAGCCCATAACCAGTTTCCCGCATCATTCTTTCATAATCAAAGCTAATACTGCCAGATTCAAAAATATCATAATCAATGCCCACTGCTTTCTTCATAGTAGTACTATTTCTATCCATTACCGCTTCATAACTAAAATCCTTACTCATTTTGTCCACCTTCTTCTAATAAAACTCTTGCTTGCCTACCTATATAGGATAATTCAGGGATATATTCTCCAAAATTATGCTTATAATAAGGGTTAACCTCAATTAATTTCCCCTTAACTATTCTACCTATATAGGTTTCCACTTCAACTTCATCACCTATATTGGCTTTATCATTTAATAAAAAACCTTTATCCCACATTTCTAGTGGAACTTTTTGAGTATCTTCGGGTAAATTTGGGGATCTTTCACCAGGCTCTAATACTATATTATAAATCTTTACCCAATTACCTTTTTTAGCATCCATATAATATTCACCCTTTCTTATCATTTGCATAACTTAAGCTAGTCAATTAAATCTCTCATATCTCCCATAATTGCTCTAGGTACTGGTAAATCAAGCATAGTTTTTAATCCTGGAGATGCATTTATTACTTGAGGAATCATGTTTACACACATAGCTATAGTTCCAATACCACCAGGTACTTCAGGTTTTATAGCCATACTAATATCTGGTATCCCTTTTATATTAATGTAATCACCAGTGTTGACCCCTTCCAATTGCGGTTCTATTTGTTGAGGATGTTCCATTTCAATTTTAACCTCTTCTTCCATATATCCATAGCCCATCATTCTACAACCAGCAACTTTTCCTGGCTCTACCTCTACATGAGGAGTTTTCCTATATACATTAGAAACTATAGGTTCTTTTGTTTGTTTCACCTTATCAGTAAGTTTCCAACCTATAGCATCTGCAATCATATTAATTGATTCAGGAAAACCTACATGGCCAGATAAAGTGTTGTCTTCTACTCGTTTCTTAAATTCATCTAAAGTATTTCCAACTCCTTGTTCCCCCATAACAGCGGGTCCAAAGGGAGATAAATCATTTACCCTTTTTGCTTTAATATAATCTATATCTGTACAAGCGCCAGTTAAAGCAATAACTAATAAATCCATTATAAGACCTGGATTAATTCCTGTACCTAATACTGTAACTTTATTTTCTTTTCCTATTCTATCTAATTCTTTAGCTAATTTAGGTTCTTGAGCTTGAGGGTAAGCCATTTCTTCAGCGGTAGTTATAACATTTATTTTTCTTTCTAAACAATATTTTATTTTATCAAATGCCTTTCTCGTAAAGGAGTCGGTAGCAACAATAACTATATCTGCCTCCCCTTCTTTTATTACCTCCTCAGAAGATTTAATAATAATATCCTTATTATCTCCTCTTTCCATATCTATGTAATCATATATACTATTTCCTAACTTTGGTTCTATATCTATTGCCCCTACTATTTCTACACCCTTCTTTTTTAACAAAGTTTCGGCCATTCCAGCTCCCATTGCACCAAAACCCCATATTATAACTTTTACATTTTCCTTTTTCATATAATACACCTCCAAAATAATATTAATCTTACATTTAATCATAACTACTTATATTATAGATGCAACTTTAGTGCCAAGTAATTTTTTTAGAATCATAACTTATAATGGCTGTAATTGCAGAAATATAATTAACTAATTATAAACGAAATAAAAATAGTGCAATAATATTTGCATCTACCGCAAATATTATTGCACTAAAGTTGGTATTTCTTAATTTTATGCTGTAATGTTTGTCTTTTAATTCCCAATTCATCGGCAGATTTGGTAATATTATTACTATTATTATTTAAAGAATTTATAATAAGATTTTTTTCAATATTCTCTAGTATTTTAGGTAAGGGCTTTGACATATCTATATCATCATAGGTCTTTATAAGTCTTTTATCCTCAAATATATGGCTACAAGAAATAAAATCCCCCTTTTTTAATACATGTTCATCATCAGAAATGTAATTCATTGAAGATTCAATAGCATTTTCTAATTCCCGTACATTTCCTGGCCAAAAGTATTTATTAAAAGCCCTTAAAACCTCATCGGAAACCATCCATATATCCTTAAATAGCTTTTTATTATATTTCTCAATGAGATGTTCACAGAGTATAGAAATATCGTCTTGTCTTTCCCTTAAAGGTGGGATCTTAATAGATATTACATTTAACCTGTAAAATAAATCCTTCCTAAGCCTGCCTTTTTTAATACTTTCTAAGGGCTCTTCATTTGTTGTGGCAATAATCCTTACATCAATAGGTATGTCTTTTATTCCTCCAACTCTCCTAATATAACCCTCCTGTAAAACTCGTAATATTTTAGTTTGAAGGGATAAAGGCATAGAGTTTATTTCATCTAATAATAAAGTACCACCATTAGCTTGTTCAAATATTCCTGGTCTACTTATGGCCCCTGTAAAGCCCCCCTTCTCCGTTCCAAATAAAATCCCCTCTAATAATGTATCAGGGATTGCGGCACAGTTTTGGGCAATAAAGGGATTATTTTTTCTTATTCCTTCATAGTGTATACTTTGGGCAAATAATTCCTTCCCAGAGCCTGTCTCACCATAAATCAATACACTAGATGAGGTTTTACTAGCTTTCCTACCTATTTCTACCGCCTTTTTAAAAATTTTATTATTACCTATAATATCTTTAAATACATAATGCCTTAGCCCCTTGTTTTTATTACTATAGCTATCATTTAATTCACTTTGTAATTCCATTAACTGATCAGATAATTTTTTTACATGGGTAATATTTTTCGCAATTTCCAGAGCACCAATAATTTGATTCTCATTTTTTAAAGGAATTGTAGTATTAATAGTTGTAATACTTTTACCCTTATAATTTAAATAGGTTTGAGTATTATTAGATACTGGTTTTCCCGTTTCTAAAACCTTCACCAATGTACTACTATTTTTATTTAAACTGGGAAAAATCTTTAATAAATCCTTATTTAATACATTCTTTCTATTTAATCCTTCTAATTGGGCCATTTCTTCATTATATACAATAGTTATTCTTTCCTTATTAATAACATGAATACCAAGATCCGCATACTGCAAAATATTTTGCAATAGAATTTCTTCAAAATCCTTATTTATCATAAAATCATCCTTTAATAAATTAGGTCATCTTTAACAGGTAATATAATTATAAAATTTGAGCCTTTCCCTATTTCACTTTCAATAGAAATCTTACCATTAAAAGTAGATACTATATGTTTTACTATCGCTAAACCTAAACCAGTTCCATCTACTTCATTAGACCTAGATTTATCCACTCTATAAAACCGTTCGAAAATTCTTCTTTGTTCCTCCCCTTCTATACCTATTCCGTTATCAGCAATATTTATGATTAAATTCCCATTTTCTGTAGCAGCAGAAATTTTTACTGTACCGTATTCTGGTGTATATTTAATACTATTATCAATTAGATTTAAGAGCATCTGTCTAAAATAATTATAATTTCCATAGAAATTAGGTAGTTTTTCTTGAATATTTTTTTCTAAAGTGATTTCCTTTTTATTGGCCTTATTTCCTAAATGCATTATTACATCATCTATAATTTTTTCAACAGCTATAATTTCTTTTATTATATTTTCTTCCTGACTTTCAACTTCTGATAAAAGGAGTAAATCTGAAACTAAAGAATTAAGACGATTTACCTCAAAATCAATTATATCTAAAAATTTATTAGAAGACTCAACATTTTCTATAGCACCTTCTTGTAAGGTTTCTACAAATCCTTTAATAGAAGTTAAAGGAGTTTTTAACTCATGAGATACATTGGCTACAAAATCCTCTCTTACCTTTTCTAACTTCCTTAGGGTTGTAACATCTCGTATAATGAAAACTAATCCAAGTTTTCTAGTAGGATCATCACTTTGTATTATTGGGCTACCAGTTATTTTAATATTTCTATAATTAGGTTCAAAAACTTCTACTTCAGCATCATTTAGAAAAGTAGATTTATTTATTAATTCAATAAACACGTTATTTAATTCTTTATTTTCAAAAGCTTTAGTTATCTTTTTGTCCATGATACTATCTTTCTTTACTTCTAAAATTTTTTCAGCAAGAGGATTTATTAATATTACCGACAAATTATTATCTATGGCAATAACTCCATCTTCAATACTAGTTAAAGTGGCCTTTAATTTTGTATTACTTTCTTTCAGCATTATTATAGTATCCCTTAATTTAACACTCATGGTATTAAAATTTTCTGTTAATATTTCAAATTCTTCATCTCCAGAAAGATAAACTTCCCCCCCATATTTGCCTTCAGAAATATTTTTAGTGGCTTTAATTAATTCCTTATATGGGTTTGTTACCTGCTCAACATATTGGATGCCAAGTATTAGAGAAACTATAAAACCAGCAACTACCGCTATTAATGTATTTAATATTATCTTTTTATTTAATTTTTTTAAATACTCTGGTGATGCTGCAATTCTAATCTTTGAAATATTTCCTCCATTTTCTATAGATATTTCCTTAAAAATTAATCTTTTCTTCTCAGGATTTTTATTATTAGCCCTAAAATTGAGCTTTTCATTATTAACCCCAGAGCTAAAGCTTCCAATAATAATTTCTTGTTCGTCAATAAAAGAAATTTCACTATTTAAAATTTTAGAATATCTTTCTAAAAAGTCCTCTAAATTATTATTGTCTATATTCCCTTTTTCAATTAAATCCTTTATCAAATATCCTTCTTCTAATATTTTTTCTTCTACTAATTTAATAGAATTTATTTTTTGCATATGATAAGTTACTATTCCTGTAATCAAAATTCCTATGGATACAAGTATAATAAAGATAGTAGTCATTTTTCTTTTCAATGGCATCCAAGCCTCCTACCTAAATTTATAACCAACCCCTCGTACTGTTTCTATATAACTATGATTCTTATCATCATCTTCTATTTTTTTACGTAATTTTCTAATATGGACATCTATTGTTCTAGTTCCACCAAAATAATTGTAACCCCAAACCATATCTAACAAGACATTTCTTGAAAGAACTTTTCCTCTGTTTTCAGCTAATATTTTTAAGAGAAGAAACTCTTTATGGGTTAAATCCACAACCTGATTATCTTTGATCACTTCATAACTTTCTAAATCAATTATTATTTTATCAATTTTAATTATCTTATCTGGATTCTTTTTTGTATCTACTTTACTTCTCCTAAGAACTGCTTTAACCCTAGCCAACACTTCTCTTACACTAAAAGGTTTAGTAATATAATCATCTGCACCTATTTCTAAACCAGTTACCTTGTCCATTTCGCTACTTTTAGCCGTTAACATAATAATTGGTATACTGGAAGTTTCCTTGTTATTTTTAAGTTTTCTACATACATCTATACCATGAATTTTAGGTAACATGAGATCCAATAAAATTAAATCAAACTTTTCTTTTTTAATTTTTTCTAAAGTCTCTAAGCCATCATAAGCTACACTTACAATATATTTATTATTTTCTAAATTATACTTAAGCAATTCCACAATATGCTTCTCATCATCTACCACTAATATTTTTGCTCCCATTTATAAACCCCCACTTATACTTGTAACTTCATTACAGATGCCATTCTTCTGTTAATGCCTTTCTCTTTTCTATAAGAATAAAAAATATTATTATTACAGCTAGTACATAAATTACTTGTATAAATATTCTCTTTTAATATACCCTTATTTAAAAGTTGGAGTTCATTTGTTTTCCATAAATCTAAATATATTTTATTATTTTTAATATTAAATATATTTTCTACAAAATTATACTCTTCATTAAATTTTTCATATACTTCTTTTCCTACTTCGTAACAGCAAGAACCTATAGAAGGACTAATTGCTACTAATATATCTTTTGGATTTGAATTGTACTTTTCAACCATTTTTTCAACGGTATTACCACTAATATTCTTTAAAGTTCCTTTCCATCCTGCATGAGAAACAGCGATTACTTTTTTGGACCTATCTACAAATGCCACTGGGACACAATCTGCATGAAAAGTAAGTATAACTAAGTCTTTAATATTTGTTATAATTCCATCAGCTTCCATAATATTTTCTTGAGCAAATTTAAGCTTATTAGTATTATCAATATTTAATAAATCTTTTCCATGAATTTGCTTTAAAGTAATTATATTTTTTATAGGTACATTCATTATTTCAGAAATATTTTTTAAAAATTCTTCATTACTAAAGCCTATTCTTGTTGTAAAAAAGTATTTAACTAATTCAGTATCATTAAATTCCTCAATTTCATAATATACAAAATCTTTATATTTAACTTCTATAAAAGCCATATCTTCATCCTTTCAATTAAATAAATTACTTTTCATTTAATATTTTTTTTAATTCATCCATAAATGTATTTACATCTTTAAATTGTCTATATACAGATGCAAACCTTACATAAGAAACTTCATCTATATATTTCAATTTATCCATTACCATTTCTCCTATATGCTGACTAGTAACTTCTTTCTCCATAGAGTTATATAGCTCTCTTTCTATTTCATCGACAGTTGATTCAACAGTTTCCATAGATACAGGACGTTTTTCGCAAGATTTAATAATTCCATTTAACAATTTATTTCTATTGTAAAGTTGTCTATTTCCATCTTTCTTAACGACTATTAAAGGTATTTCTTCTTTTTTTTCATAAGTTGTAAATCTTTTACCACAACTTATACACTCTCTACGCCTTCTAATGGCTTGTCCTTCGTTAGTAGGCCTTGAATCAATAACCTTAGTCTCATAAAAATTACAATAAGGACATTTCATAGTATCACTCCATTCAATATTTCTACCTTTGATTATAATGCATAGTTCTTAAATTGTCTAATACCTTACTCTTCATCTACCTTTAAGTCTACCAAAATAATATCTTCTCCTATTTTCACTATTTTTTTCCAATCGATAATAATATCATTATTACTACCAAATATGCCCATTATCTTTCCAGACCCTGGAATTATTATTGCAGTTACTTCACCTTTTTTTAAATCCATTTCAAAATCATATATCATTCCCAATCTTGATCCATCTCTTATGTTAATTACCTCTTTTTCTTTCATTTCTGAGAGATTAATCATTACCCCACCCCTTTTCTAAAGTTTCACCTATTATATATATATTTTTATATACTGATGTATTATTACAATTAATTTTATTTCCATGGGGTAATGATTAATAACTACACATGTTTTTGCATATTCTTTAAAGCATTTTTTTCTAATCTAGAAACTTGAGCTTGAGATATTCCAATTTCCTCTGCTACCTCCATTTGAGTTTTTCCTTCAAAAAATCTTAAATCTAAAATCAATTTCTCTCTATCATTTAATCTACTTAAAGCATCCCGTAAACCTATCCCTTCTAGCCAAACTTCATCTTCACTTTTTTCATCTTTAACCTGATCCATTACAAAAATAGCATCTCCACTATCATGATATATAGGCTCAAATAAAGATATAGGTTCTTGAATTGCATCAAGGGCAAATACTACCTCTTCTTTTGAAAGATTTAATTCATCAGCAATTTCCGTAATAGTAGGTTCACGGGAATTTTTATTAATTAACTGCTCCCTTGCCTGCAAAGCTCTATAGGCTATATCTCTTAATGACCTACTTACTCTTATTGAATTATTATCTCTTAAATATCGACGTATTTCACCAATTATCATAGGTACAGCATAGGTTGAAAACTTCACATTTTGGCTTAAATCAAAATTATCTATCGCCTTAATTAAACCTATACAACCGACTTGAAATAAGTCATCTACTGGTTCTCCTCGTCTACTAAATCTTTGTATAATACTTAGAACTAATCGTAAATTTCCGTTTATAAATTCATCTCTTGCTTCCATATCTCCAGCTTTTATTTTAACGAATAATTTTTGCATTTCTTCATTAGTTAGAACCGGTAATTTAGCCGTATTGACACCACATATTTCTACTTTATTATTATACAATAATCCTTCATCCCTTTCTTCAACTTTTGCCCCTTTCATCATAAAATTATTACCTCATTTGATTTTTTTATTCAACAATTAATGTATTTAGATTAACCATTTTAAAGGAAAAACTACTAGTCACCTAGTAGTTATACCATTCTGCTCATTTCTTTTTGTAGCCTTTTTATAATTCTTTTTTCTAATCTAGAAATATAAGACTGGGAAATTCCTAATATATCAGCCACTTCTTTTTGTGTTTTCTCTTTTCCATTCTTTAGGCCATATCGCAATTCTACGATCTTCTTCTCACGACCTGTTAACTTATCTACAGCTTGATTTAATAACTCCTTATCTACTTCCTCCTCTAAATATTTAAATATTATATCACTTTCTGTACCTAATATATCAGATAATAAAAGTTCATTCCCATCCCAGTCCACATTTAAGGGTTCATCAAAAGAAACTTCCGCCTTCAGCTTACTATTTCTTCTTAGATACATTAATATTTCATTTTCAATACATTTGGATGCATAAGTTGCAAGTTTTATATTTTTATCAGGATTAAAGGTATTAACTGCTTTTATAAGTCCAATAGAACCAATAGAAATAAGATCTTCAATACTTATTCCTGTATTTTCAAACTTTCTTGCAATATAAACTACTAACCTTAAATTTCTTTCTATTAAAATACTTTTAATACTATCATCTTTTCTTAACTTAGATACAAAATATATTTCTTCATCTGGTTTTAAAGGCGGAGGTAATACTTCCCCACTTCCTATGTAATAAATTTCATTTAAAGGTTTCAGTTTCCTTAGAATTTTGTAATATAAAAGACTTACTTCTAATTTAATTTTTGTTAAAGTTCTCACTTTTATCCCATCCTTTTAATTCAATATTTCTGGATGAAGGAGTCCAGAATAGTCATCTTCACTTGACAATTTATTATTATAAATTGCCACTAATACATCTTCTTCCACCTTTTTCTGATTCTCACAATTTACAACAACTATCTCATCAGGCTTAAATCCTAAGAGAATACCATTATTCTTTCCAACAGATTTAAATGGTATTAATCTAAATCTTATTTCTTCTTGGGTATTTTGCATTATATCTGTAATTGAATCTAAGCAAAGGCTATCACTTTTTAGATATATTTCTTCTACGGTAACTGGCAATATCTCTTTTAAAACTTTGTACTCAGCTATTATAACTGGTTTGTCTGATATTGGCTCTTTTAAAGAATTTCCTGTATCTATTAAGGCTGTAAAATCCACTTTTTTATTATTTAAAGATATTGACACACTTGCTAAATAATTACTTACAATAGCTTTCTTTTGATAGTATTTAAAAATATTTTTCATTAAAGCAATAGAAAAGAATATTCCTATTCCAAGGATTTGCAAAGAAAAATCCTTAATTGCAAATCCCCTAATATCATTTAGCTGTTCATTAGTTATAATAAAAAATATACCTAAACTAGCCCCTGCAAAAACGAAAGAAATTAAATAAAATACGGATATAAGTTTAATTAAACCCCTTATTTTTTCTGGATTAAAAGCTATAATAATTATTAATATAGATATTAAAACTTTTATTGAAAACTTTGTCATAAACTTTAAAGAGGGAAAAAACAACACTAATGTATATAAAGCTCCTATTAATGCACCTATAAATAATCTAATGGACTTAGTATTAGTTCTAGTAACCTTTCTGGTTACATATAATATAATGTAATTAATAGCCAAGTTTTCCAATAATAAATACTCAGCATAAATATACAATATTAACTCCCCCTTAAAACCCTATATTATAGATTTATTCATTGTCCCTATTATTTATGTATAATATTATATCCTATAGGTTATAAAAAGTTTGTCATTATTTTTTGCGAAAAAAATCGTTTCCCAATTTTCGAGAAACGATTTTCGACATATCTTTATTTAACATTATTTATCCTTTCTTCTTAAAAAAGTAGGTATATCTAAGTCATCAAGCTCAAATTGACTACCTGCAATTTCTTCTTTTGCTTCCATTCTTTCATCAAAGTTTGTTTTTATATTTTTTGTTGCCGGGGCAGCCTTCCTTTTAGTGTCAAAGCCTGTCGCTATAACAGTGATTTTGATTTCTTCTTCTAAAGTTTCGTCAATACCTGCACCAAAAATAATGTTTGCATCTTGGTCTACAGATTGTCTTATTAAATCTGCTGCTTCGTTAACCTCAAACAAACCTAAATCCTCTCCACCCGTTATATTTAATAGAACAGCTTTAGCTCCTTCAATTGAAGTTTCAAGAAGCGGACTCTTTACAGCTAGTTTTGCACCTTCTGCTGCCCTGTTATCACCTGATGCCGTGCCTATACCCATATGAGCAATACCTTGATCCAACATAATGGTTTTTACGTCAGCAAAATCCAAATTTATTAATGCCGGTACTGCAATTAAATCTGAAATTCCTTGTATACCTTGCTTAAGTATTTCATCAGCCATTGAAAAAGCCTCCATCATTGTAGTCTTCTTCTCAGCTACTTGTAACAATCTATCATTAGGTATTGTTACTAAGGTATCTACAACCTCTTGTAAATTTTCAATACCTTTCTCAGCATGAAACATTCTTTTTCTTCCTTCAAAAGTAAAAGGTTTCGTTACAACACCTACTGTTAAAATTTCCATCTCTTTTGCTACCTCTGCAATAATAGGGGCGGCTCCTGTACCAGTTCCTCCCCCCATTCCTGCAGTAATAAATATCATATCAGAACCATTTAAAGCTTCAGCTATCTCATTTCTATTTTCTTCTGCTGCTTTCATTCCAATTTCAGGATTAGCACCTGCACCTAATCCACGGGTTAGTTTTTCTCCTATTTGGAGTTTTATTTCTGCTTTTGAAGAATTTAAAGCCTGTTTATCAGTATTTACAGCTATAAATTCTATACCCTTCACTCCACCATCTATCATCCTATTTACAGCGTTATTTCCTCCTCCACCAACACCTATTACTTTAATCTTTGCAAACTCTTCTACTTCAACATCAAAATCAAACAATTATTAAACCCCCTTATCCAAATAGTCGCTAGAAATATTCTTCCCAAAAATTTTTTTGTTAAAGAAAGTAATCCTTTATTATTATTCCTTTAGCTCCTATCTCTTCCAGTTTCTATATTATTATATTCTATAAAATAATTAAACTTTCTTTTCAAAGAATAGGTTATTAACCCTATTCCAGTAGAATATACAGGCTCTTTAATTCCAACAAAATCAGGTTGTCCGACTCTAGCTGGTAATCTAAATATTTCTTTTGCTAGATCCGTTATACCTTTATAATACCCACCTCCACCTCCTGTAATAACTACTCTTGTCAATATTTTTTTCTTATATCATTTCGTATTAATTCCTCATTTATTAGTTCAAATATTTCTCCCAATCTTGCTTCAATTTTTTGACTTAATTGAAATTCTATTATATCAATCTTTTCATCAAACCCAATAGGTTCAATCTTTAATTTTCTTTCCACATCTGCTATAGGGACATAAGCAACTCTATAAGTTTTCTTAATTTTTTTACTTTCCTCCCTGAATATTCTTAATCCTACAGAAATATCATTAGATATATAATCTCCAACTACAGGAATAATACTATTATATAGTATTTGCTCATTTTTAAATAGGGAATAATAAGTAGTTCCAGCTCCAATATCAATTAATAATGCCCTTAGTTCTCTTTCATCCTTTGATAGGATTGTATCATCTACTGCAAATAGTTCTGCTATAATCCCCAAAATCTCTAATCCAGCCTGGTTAATACTTTTTATTAAATTCAAAACAGTTGTAGTAGGTCCTATTATAATATCTACATCTGCTTCCAATTTAATTCCAGCCATTCCGACAGGCTCTTTAATTTCATCATAACCATCTACAATATATTGTACAGGAATTATATTAATAATTTGTTGATCCCGAGGTATTGAAAATATAGTTGCTAATTTAAAACTCCCTGTATATCTTCTGGACCTATTTCTTTATCTTCTCCAGAAACAGCAATAATTCCTTTATTTCTTACTAATTTTGTATATACTATAGGAATAGAAACATATACCCTATCAACCTTTACATCAGCCATGTTTTCAGATTGTTCTAGAGCGTAGATATAGCCAGAGTAGTAGATTCTATGTTCACTATTATTCCCTTTTTTATACCAACTTGAACCCACTCCTATTATTTGTAAATACCATAATCATCAATTTTACCTATTATGACAGATACCTTATAAGTTCCTAAGTCTATGGAGGTTATTAACTCATTCATCTATATGCCCCTTCAAAAAACAAATAAGCTTTCACAAATCATATCATAATTTTGTAGTATTTTGTATAAAAAATACTATTTAAAGATTTTTGATGTTTTTCATGATTTTATGTCAAACTTTGTCTAAAGCTATTCTTTATCTTTTCTATTTTTCCTATTGTACAGTAACAATCTTCTAATACTTGCAAAGTTTTCAAATATCCTTCCACCAAAAGTAAAAATTGCTGCATAATAAAGAGGTACACCTAGCCTATCACCAATATATGCCAGTAAAGCAGCTAAAATAGAGTTCCCAAAAAAACCTGAAAGAAATATTTCTGTATCAAAATTATTTTCTAAATTCGACCTAATACCCCCAAAAACTGAGTCTAAGCAAGCCAAAATAGCTACTGATATATACAAGGCATAGGCCGTATTATAAGTAAAGGGTAATAGCAAACCTATAACCATACCTAATAAAATTCCAATAATTGCAAAAATCATTTAATCACCTTCTCCTACAGGTTTTGCGTACTTAAAAGTAAATCGGCCTGAATATGCAGGTATAATTACTTTATCTTCCATAGTTATATCTAACACTTTATTATAAACATTTTTTTGAGTATAGCCGTATGTACCTGGTGCATTAACTGCAGCATATAAAAGCTTTGGGTCTCCTATAGCCTTTATTACAAAAGGAGTACCTACACTTTTTCCATTTACTCGAATAATAGGACCACCACATTTTATTTCAGAAACTGACATTATTCTTTGGCCATTTATACTTATAGCTTCAGCCCCTGCTACCTTTAAATCATTTAAAATATTCAATACATCTATATCATGTATGATATAATCAGATACATCTAAAGGATTTATTTCGCTATCTTGATTATCCTCCATTTTAATTACTATGCCAGTCCCTTCCATTCTCTCAAATCCTGCAACTGATTTTATTTTATCTAATTCTTCAATCATTAACTCATATCCACCATCATCTTCGTTAGTTACATTTTCAAACTTTTCTATCTCATCTTCTTTGTTTTTCAATAACTCTTTCATCTCTTCTATTTCGCTATCCATTCTGTCAATTTCATTTCTAGTAACTTGTATAGAACGAAGAGTTACAGGATTAAATGGCTCAATTTCTTGTTTAAATTGAATAGAAATAAATATACCTAAAAGCAAACTGAAGAAGATTAAAGTGAATTTATCTTTTAAACTTTTCTTCATTTTTATCCTCCTAACCTAGTTTGCTTTTTCTGGTACTGGTTGAGCATAAATAAATTCTTTTATTTTTCTATATTTCGGTATAGAAACATTTTTTTCCTTTTTAAGCTGTACTAAATAATCATAGGATTCTAAATGCCAAACTACTCCAAACTTAATTGATAAGGCAGACTCTAGTAAATCCGGATCACCAATGGCTTTTATAACTATAGGTGCACCAATAGATACACCATTTATTTCAATATGATCCCCAGCCCTTACAATTTCTGTATAAGATGTATACCTTTGATCATTTATAGCAATGGCTTCAGCTTCAGATGAGTTTAAAATACTAACTATTTGCAAAATAATATCTAAATCATCAACTATACTATATTCATCACCAATTTGTACATCCATAGGAGGGTCATTTATTTCTAGTACAATTCCTGTCCCTTCCATATCTAAGTACCCAGCTAACATTCTGTATTTTTCCAAATCTTTGTACAAACTTTCGGCATATACACTCTTATCAGCTTCACCTTTCTCATATTTTTTTATTTTACCTTCAATATCTTCCAGTTCCTTTTCCAGTACATCTCTTTCATCTTGTACCTTTTTTAGTTCATTAGCCAATTGTTGTGACCTTTGCATAGGTAATACATCGTCACCTAAAGTTTTACTAACTGTTTTAAATTGTATGGCCAGAATAACCCCTAAAAACAAAGAAACTAATATTATAGATATGCGACCTGTAGATTTTTTCATATAAAATCCCCCTAATCAGTTTCAGTTACAATAATAGGATTTTCTCCTTTGTTTAGGTAAATTTCTTCATAATATATCTCTTTTTCATCCATATCTTTTACTATACTATCCAAAAAGCTTAATTTGTATTTCATATTACTAAAGTCGCCAAATGAAACTTTAGTACCGACTTTTAATCTAAGAATAAGATTATTTTCATCTCTTACGTCAATTTTATCAAAATCTTTTAGAATATTTGCCTCATTACTTAGTTTTACAAAACCCTTTAACCTTTTAAATTCATCATAGGAATCAAATAAATTATCCCCTACTTCTAACTTCCCAATTTGAGGTCCGAGTATCTCTATATAGTCATCTTCTTTTTTTTTGTCTTCTATTGATAATATATACCCATCTTTATCTAAATAAGTAAGAGAACCTGAGTAAGACATAAATAATTTTTCTTCCCTTTCTTTTACACTAATTATAACCTTATTTGGTAGTTTACGTTTTATTTTTACTTCCTTTATATAAGGCAAAGACTTTACATTTTTCTCTACTGTTTTTCTATTAAATTTGAATATATTCTCATTTTTAACAGCTCCAGCAGCTTTAAGAATCTTATCTGTTTTAGTCCTTTTATTTCCAGATACCTGTATTTGAGTAATGTCAAGCCAATTTGTCTTTAATGAGATAAGCAAAAACAAAGCTATAATAAATAATAATAATAACAATATAAATCCGAATCTCTTTTTCTTTACCTTCCTTTCAACTTTGCTTACCTTTGCCATAATAACACCACCCATCTGCTTGTCTCTTTAGTTCTAAGCAGCAAACTGCTGCTTTATATAATCTCTATAATATCCGCCCCAAGTTTCTTTAAATCTCTACTAAGACTATCATATCCTCTTCTAATATGAACAACATTATCCACTGTAGTAGTTCCCTTAGCTATTAACCCTGCTAATACTAGGCTAGCCCCACCCCTTAAATCCTTTGCAGTAACTTTAGCTCCTGTTAATTCCTTCACTCCTTTTATTACGGCTACCTTACCAACAGTCTTTATATTTGCTCCCATTCTTATTAGCTCTTCTGCATGCTTAAACCTATTTTCAAATACGGTTTCCGATATAATACTAGTTCCAGAAGCAATACTTAATAACGACATCATTTGGGCCTGCATATCTGTAGGAAATCCTGGATAAGGTAAAGTTTGTATCATCTCCACAGATTTTATATTCTTAGGCCCTAGGACCTTTATAGAGTTATTATCGTAATATATTTGACTACCCGTTTCTTTTAATTTTGCCGTTATTGCCTGAAGACACTCAACATTAACGTTTTTAATAGTAACTTCACCTTCTGTTATAGTTGCGGCAACCATATAAGTTCCAGCGACTATTCTATCAGACATTATACTATGTTTTACGTCTCTAAATTTATCTACTCCTTCTATTTTAATGACACTAGTACCTGCCCCTGAAACTTTTGCTCCTGCTTTTACTAAGTAATTTTGTAAATCTCTTATTTCTGGCTCTCTAGCAGCATTTCTGATTAAAGTAGTTCCTTTAGCCTTCACCGCCGCTAACATAATATTTTCAGTAGCCCCTACACTAGGGTAATCTAATTGTATTTCTGCACCTTTTAACTCATCAGCCTTACAGTATAAAAAGCCATGGGATTCTTCTATATATGCTCCCATTTCTCTTAATGCTTTTAAATGTAAATCAATAGGTCTAGGTCCAATTTCACATCCGCCTGGATAACTTATTATTACCTCTCCACATCTAGCCAACATTGCTCCCATAAGAATTATTGAAGATCTCATTTCACTTACTAAATCTTCTGGTATTCTTATACTTGTAATATTTCTTGAATCTACATATATTAAATTATCTAATCTTTCTACATGACATCCAATGGATCCTAAGATTTTTTCCATTATGTCTACATCTCTAAGATTAGGGGTATTTAAAATAGTATTCGTATTGGCTCCTATAACAGTTCCTGCTAGTATTGGCAACACTGCATTTTTTGCGCCGGAAACGGATACTTCTCCTTTTAATTTATTTCTACCATTTATAATATATGTACCCATCTTGCCACCTCCAACCTGTGCAATAAATTACATATATAGTCATAATATGCATCACAATGGGAGGTGTTACAAAATCATTTTTTAGTCAGTTCATCTATATAATCCACAATTTTTTCTGACACATTAGGTTTAGACATTCTCTTAGTATTCGTTGACATAGACATAAGTTTCTCAGAATCACCTAAAAGTTTGTTAATTTTTTCATTTAATAGTTGTCCATTCAAATCTTCCTCTAAAATTACCACACTGGCACCTTTCTTTTCAAAAGACCTTGCATTATATACCTGGTGATTTTCTGCAGTATAACTTTTGGGAATCAATATACTTGGTACCCCTACTGCCGATATTTCAGATAAAGTAATAGCACCAGCACTCGTTATTACAAGGTCTGATATATTCAAACTTTTAGGCATTTCAAATAAATAGGGTAGAATACTAATATTATTTTTAATAATTATATTTTCATTTTTAATCCTGTTCATAAAGTCATCAAAAAATCTTTTCCCCGTTACATGGAGTATTTGTATATTTAAATTATCAATATTTTCTTTTATTACATGGTACATAGCTTCATTTAATTTTTTTTGACCACCACTTCCCCCAAAAGATAAAATAAATGGAACCTTAGGATTTATACCCAGGTCACTATAGGCCTTATATTTATCTATTGTTAAAATATCTTTCCTAATGGGATTTCCTGTTATCCTTACTTTATCTGGATATTTAAAACACTTAAGAGATTCTTCAAAAGTTGCAGCTACAACATCAACATATCTTGATAATATTTTATTTGTAATTCCAGGTAAAGCATTTTGTTCATGGATCATAGTAGGTATGTTCATTTTACTTGCTGTATATACTACTGGACCACATACATATCCACCAGTACCA
>Ga0079226_10000419_pt1 | contig 29434 bp, 28 predicted proteins | sample Poulit2014_FD_76345 | JGI IMG/M metagenome (GOLD analysis project Ga0079226, IMG submission 76345) | Agricultural soil microbial communities from Georgia to study Nitrogen management - Poultry litter 2014 | ecosystem: Environmental > Terrestrial > Soil > Agricultural land | place: USA: Georgia...
CCGCCCATGATGAACAACACAATTTCTTGACGCACCATAACCGCCACTGCACCTAGCGCAGCACCTAGTGCCAATGCACCCACATCACCCATAAACACTTGCGCGGGATAGGTGTTGAACCACAAGAAACCCAGGCCTGCACCCACCAAGGCGCCGCAGAAAATAATCAGCTCACCCACTCCGGGCAACGAGGGAATAAACAAGTACTGAGCAAAAGTCACATGGCCGGACAAGTAAGCAAAAATACCCAAGGCACCGCCCACCATCACGGTTGGCAAAATGGCGAGCCCATCAAGACCATCGGTGAGGTTGACCGCGTTACTGGTGCCGACAATCACAAAGTAGGTCAGCACAATAAACCCTGCCCCAAGGGGGATACTGATATCTTTCAAAAACGGCACAATCAAAGCGGTTTCCGCAGGGCCTTGCGCGGTAAAATACAGCACCAGCGCCGCCCCTAAGCCAAACACTGATTGCCAAAAGTACTTCCAGCGCCCGGGCAAGCCACGGGAGTTCTTTTCAACCACTTTGCGGTAGTCATCCACCCAACCAATAGCACCAAACAGCACGGTGACCAGCAGCACCACCCACACATAGCGATTGCTTAAATCCGCCCACAGCAAAGTACTGATGGTGATGGACGCCAAAATCAGAGCGCCCCCCATGGTGGGTGTGCCGGACTTAGACAAGTGTGATTGCGGCCCATCGGTACGCACCGACTGCCCGATTTGCAAATTACGTAACATACGAATCATTTTGGGGCCCAGCCAGAGTGACATCACCAAGGCGGTTAATACACCAAAAATCCCACGCAGAGTCAGGTACTGAAAGACTGCAAAGCCTTTGTAGTACTGCTGTAAATACTCCGCTAATAAAAACAACATCAGAGCGCTTCCCCTAAACGAGTACGCAATGCGCTAACAACATTTTCCATTGCTGCGCCGCGTGAACCTTTAATTAATAATGTCGCGGGCCCACTCACTTGGGTGAGTAGTGCCTCGATCAGACTCTTTTGTTCTAAAAAGTGCCCTGAAATACCAGAATATTGTGCGACTGCATGTTGCATCAGCGGGCCCACGGCAAATACTGCATCCACTTTGCCGTTGGCATACTCACCAATTTGCGCATGCTCTTGCTCCGCCCACTCACCCAATTCACCCATATCGCCCAGCACTAATATGCGTTGCCCAGGCATGGTTTGCAGCACATCAATGGCTGCTCGAATTGACGCTGGATTGGCGTTATAGCTGTCATCCACCAATTGAATATGATTGGCACACTCATACACCACACTGCGCCCAGAAATTGCTTTCATGCCCTCCAGGCCTTGCTTGATCGCTTCTAACGGCAGACCTAATGCATGGGCTGCAGCTGCTGCAGCTAACGCATTACTGACGTTATGCATGCCCAGCACTGCCAGCTGGATAAAGCACTCCCCAGCGGCACCCTGCACAGTAAAACCTTTGCGGCCTTGGGCGTTCATCAGGATTTCACTGGCGTATATATCAGCAGCTGGATCGCTAATAGAGAAACTTAATACCTGACAAGCGCTATTGCGCGCACGCCATTGCTCAAAAGCAGGGTCATCAAAATTCAATACAGCAGTGTCCGTAGCGCCTAAGCCATCGAGTATTTCTCCTTTCGCCAACACAATATGCTCAGGACCACCAAACTCGCCGGCATGGGCCATCCCAGCGTTGCTGATCACTGCCACTGAAGGCCGCACCAGCGCTGCGGTGTAAGCAATTTCACCGGGTCGGGAAGCACCTAATTCCACCACTGCGGCGCGGTGCTGTGCATTTAACTCCAGTAAAGTAAAAGGCACACCCAGCTCATTGTTTAAATTACCACGGGTGGCTAACACGGCTTTTTCGCCCAGTGCACAGCGGCAGATACTGGCCAGCATTTCTTTAACCGTGGTCTTACCACTGGAACCTGTGACTGCCACAGTTGGGCCAGTAAATTGCGCGCGGTTTACTACGGCTATTTGTCCTAACGCAATGCGCGTATCAGCTACGCACAGCTGCGGCAGCTCGCTGTCTGCTTGAAACTCTTCAACCACAGCCGCCACCGCACCGCGCTTTGCCACGTCGGTTAAATAGTCATGACCATCAAAAAACTCACCACGCAAGGCCACAAACAATTGCCCGGGGCTGATTTTACGACTGTCGGTATTGACCGCATTGAACTGTGCATCACTGCCATGCAAGACAGCCTGCAACGGCTCCAGTAATTGGCTTAACTGCAAACTTTTAAACATTTTGCACCTGCCATGCAGCTAATGCCTGCGTTGCTTGCTCGAGATCGGAAAAGTGCTGGCGCTGTTGATTGATTTCTTGATAGTCCTCATGGCCTTTACCGGCTAACACAATCACATCCTGTTGTTTGGCCTGGGCAATAATTTGCGCAATGGCAGTGCCACGCTCAGCCACCTCAATAACCTTGGCCTGCTCACTAAAACCACTGAGAATTTGCTGACGAATAGCGGCTGGGTTTTCACCGCGCGGGTTATCATCGGTCACTACCACATGGTCGGCTAAGCGCTCTGCCACAGCGGCCATCAAAGTGCGTTTACCGGGGTCCCGCTCACCTCCGCAGCCAAATAAGCACAGCAAGCGCCCTGGCTCGGTTACGTGCGGACGCAGGGCGATTAATACTTGCGCTAAGGCATCCGGGGTGTGCGCGTAGTCAACCACCACCACCGGTTGCTGCTGGCCGCCTAAAACCTGCATGCGCCCGGCAGGGCCTTGCAACTGACCCAGCACCTTAAGCGCTTTAGCCAGCGAATGACCCAAGCCCAGTAAAGCACCAATCACAGCTAGCAAATTACTGAGATTAAAGCGTCCTAATAAGTGACTGTGTAAATTCCCTTCACCCTGCGCTGTGACCACCTCGGCTTGAATACCTGCAGTACTGAAACGCACATTGCGGCAATAAATGCTGGCACTGCTGTCATCGATACTGTAGGTAATCAGACGCTCATAGCCTTCACGCTCGGCCAACTCACGACCAAACTCATCATCTAAATTAATCACCGCCGTGCGCAGCCCCGGCCAAGTAAACAACCGTGCTTTGGCTGCGGCATAGGCTTGCATAGAGCCATGGTAATCAAGATGATCACGGGTTAAGTTGGTGAACACTGCCACATTGATATCCACCGCATTAATACGCTGTTGCTCTAAACCATGGGACGACACCTCCATGGCCACTACTTTTGCACCGTTATTTTTCAAATTGGCCAATGTGGCTTGCACCGCCAAAGGGTCTGGAGTGGTGTAATAGCCGCTGGTTAAGCTGCCATAAAAGCCATTGCCTAAAGTGCCGATTAAGCCGCAACGCTGGCCCAGCAAGTCTGATGCTTGCGCCAGCAATTGGGTGACGCTGGTTTTACCATTGGTACCAGTGACCGCTACCACATCCAAAGTGCGGCTGGGCTCGCCATAAAAACGCCCGGCAATTGCCGATAATTGGGCTTGCAAACCACGCACCGGCAACAGCACCGCCTCACTGTCGTGCATCGGCAACGCACCTGCTTCTTCGTACACCACTGCGGCAGCACCGCGGGCAATGGCATCACCGATGTAATCACGGCCATCTTGACCGAGACCAGGCACCGCTAAAAATAAATCACCGGGACGCACTTTACGGCTGTCCAAGGTCAGCTCGCGAATCAGTGCTGAGCTGGCCGCCTGGGGAAATAACTTAGAAAATTGCATTGCCATCAGCCACGCCCTCCTGGTGCAGAGTCAACCACTGCTGTGCGTGTCTCAGCAGGTAAATTATCAGGGCTGACATTTAACATGCGCAGCGCCCCAGCCATCACTCGGCTGAATACTGGCGCAGCCACTAAACCACCGTAATAGCCGCCTTTGCTGGGCTCATCAATGATCACCACAGCAGCTACGCGGGGATTGTCAATGGGGCCTACACCAGCAAACATGGAGCGGTAGGTGTCTTCTGTATAGCCACCGCTGGCCGCTGATTTTTTCGCAGTACCACTTTTGCCACCCACGTGATAACCCGGCACTTGCGCCCGCGAACCACCGCCACCGGGCTCTTCTACCACTGCTTGCAACATACCCAGTACTGTTTTTGAAATCTGTGGGTCGATCACCTGTGCCCCCGGCCCAGGTGTTTGATTTTGCCGCAGCAAGGACAGCGGCATATTGCGACCTTGATTAGCCAGCACTGCATAAGCATGGGCCAGCTGCACGGCGCTCACGGATAAACCATAGCCATACGCCAAAGTAGCGGTTTCTGTTTGCCCCCATCTGCGATGCATCGGCAACTGACCCAGTTGCTCACCGGGGAAATTCAACCCGGTATCCATGCCAAAACCAACGCTTTGCATCATCGCGTACACAGGTTGAGCGCCGATGTCCAAAGCGATTTTGCTAATGGCCACGTTACTGGATTTTTTCAAGACTTCTTTTAAGTCCAATAAGCCACCCCGCGACACATCCCTAATGGTGTAGCGCCCCAACCTGAGCCGGCCATTATCTGTATTGACCACGGATTCTGGGGTCCACCGTCCAGTGCCTAAAGCAGCCGCAATGGAAAATGGTTTAACTGTTGAGCCAGGCTCAAACACATCAACCAAGGCACGGTTGCGCATGGCTTGCGGGTTCAATTGCCGGCGATTATTAGGGTTATAAGTGGGCTGATTAACCATGGCTAACACTTCGCCACTGCGTATATCCACCATCACTAAAGAACCGGCTTTTGCTTCAAACTCTTGCAAAGTTGCGCGCAGTTCACGGTGGGCTAAGTACTGCAAACGCAAATCAATAGACAATGCCAAGTCCTTACCGGGCTTGGCATTTTCTTTAACCTGAACATCTCGAATCAGACCACCGCGGCGATCTTTAAGCACTTGCCGCTTGCCCGGCACCCCGGTCAGCCAATCATTAAAGGCCAGTTCAACACCTTCGCGACCACGCTCATCAATATCGGTAAAACCAACTAAATGCGCCGTCACTTCAGCTGCGGGATAAAAACGACGAAACTCTTCTTCGCCATACACCCCTTTGATTTTCCGCTCCAACACGCTTTGCCCACGCTCTGGAGTTAAGCGGCGTAGCAAATACATAAACTCACGGCTTGCATTATTTTCAATACGCTGCGCCAATTCTTCCGGCTGCAACTCCAGAGCCTGCGCCAACTCATCCCAGCGGGCTTTATCGGTGAGCAGCTCTTTCGGGTTTGCCCACAAACTCACAACCGGGGTGCTGACGGCTAATGGCTCACCATTGCGATCAGTAATCACCCCACGGTGAGCGGGGATGGATAAATGGCGCACTGCTCGCGCATCACCTTGCATGGCCAAAAAATCATGTTGGTAAATGTGCAAATAAATAATACGGGTGGCGATTGCGCCCATAAACAGCAGCAAAAAAAACAAGATCAGGCGTAAACGCCACGGATGTTCCATCCCCTGTAAGCGACTCATGGGCTCACCATCCTTACCGCTGCCGGTTCTGGAATATGCATACCCAACTGCTCGACCGCTAAGCTTTCGATACGACTATGGGCAGTCCAAGTGCTCTGCTCTAAAATAAACCGCCCCCACTCTGCTTGAGCTTTATCACGCATCTGGGTTGTTTCGAACAGCTCATTTAAATATTTACGGCTGTTATGGGCGGCATAAGATACCGCCACTGCTGATAACACATTGGCAATCAGTAGCAATAGCAAAACACCGCTTATGCGCGGTAAAGGTTTTGCATAAATCCTACTCATCGTAATTTTTCCGCCACGCGCATCACCGCACTGCGCGCTCGTGGATTGGCTTTAAGTTCAGCTGTGCTGGCATATTGAGGCTTGCCCAGCACTTTAATAACCGGCTCAAACTTTTCAGGAATAATCGGCAAATGACGGGGTAACTGATCAGCCTCACCCTTGGCCTTGCGGCGCATAAAGTGTTTAACAATGCGATCTTCCAAGGAGTGGAAACTGATAACCACTAAACGCCCGCCAACCTTTAAGGAGTCCAACGCCGCCTCTAGGCCTGTTTCTAAATCAGCCAACTCATTATTTAAGTGAATCCGCATGCCTTGAAAAGCACGCGTGGCTGGGTTTTTGCCTTTTTCCCAAGCGGGGTTGGCTTCGGTAATCACGGCAGCTAAGTCCGCAGTGCGAGTAAAGGGTTGTTGCTCACGGCGCGCCACTATTGCTTTAGCCATGCGCCATGCAAAACGCTCTTCGCCGTACTCTTTAAAAACCCGCGCCATTTCTTCAGCGCTGACTTGTGCTATCCACTCAGCAGCGCTCATCCCTTGACTGGGATCCATGCGCATATCTAAAGGGCCATCATGCATAAAACTAAAGCCCCGTTCAGCGTCATCCAGCTGTGGTGATGAAACGCCTAAATCCAAGAGTACGCCATCCACTGCTGTAAATAAGTCACGCTGTTTTAACTCAGCATCCATTTCTGCAAAGCTACGCTGCACAATAGAAAAGCGCGCATCTTGCTCATGCAGCTGCACACCTGTTTCTATGGCTCTAGGGTCTTTATCAAAACCTATCAACTGCCCCTGCTCACCCAGCTGCTGCAAAATCAGCCGGCTATGACCGCCGCGACCAAAAGTGCCGTCCACATAGCAACCTTCAGGTCGTACAGCAAGGGCCGCAACCGCCTCATCAAGCAATACAGTGATGTGACTTAAAACTTCACTCATAATTATAGAACCAGGTTCATCAATTCTTCGGGTAGGTGCTCTGGGCTTTTAATGTCTTCAAGATCAGCGCTGAATAAGTCATTCCACTGTTGCTCGTCCCACAACTGAAACTTGTTCAGCTGCCCAACCAGCATGATCTGCTTATTCAGTCCGGCCATCTCGCGCAAACGCGCTGGCACTAATAAACGACCGCTGCCATCCAGCTCTAAATCAACAGCATTACCCACTAATAAACGCTGCAATTGACGGGTTTTAGGATGCAGTGATGGCATTTGACTCAATTGCGCCTCCACCCTTTCCCAATCGGGCAAAGGGTAAACACACAGACAGGGGTCAACCAGGTCGATGGTAATCACCATTTGACCTTCGCAACGCTCAGCTAACTCTTCTCGATACCGACTCGGCATCGCAAAGCGTCCTTTGGCGTCCAGATTGATAGCGCTCGATCCGCGAAACACGGCAGTGCCCCTTTTATTATTCGGCACTTTGAGAAAAAACCCACTTTCTCCCACTTCATGCCACTTGTTGCACACTATAGAAATCGGAGCCACCTACCGTCAAGCGATAAACACAAAAAACCCTATATATTTCTTGAACTTAGACGTAGGTTTTAAAACAAAGCATCCACTGCTAAATGCTTTTGCAGAACAATCAGTTATGAATGATGCGCTTAACTCGAAAAGTTAAAGTGTTTTATGAGGAGAGGGGTGTTTTTAATTCTGACTAACGGTTGTTGCTAGGAAAAGAAGAGGGAGAGTCGATCTGTAAGCCGGGTTTTGTCGTGAACAGTCATTCATCTAGGATCGCCATCACTGACGACCTCAAGCAACCTACCCGGATCCAGCGCGGGCCACGCCTAATGGATCCCTATTTGGTCTTGCTCCAAGTGGGGTTTGCCTAGCCACGGTCTGTTACCAGCCGTGCGGTGCGCTCTTACCGCACCTTTTCACCCTTACCGGCACTGGCGTGCTTAGGCGGTAATTTTCTGCGGCACTATCCGTAAGCTCACGCCTCCCAGGCGTTACCTGGCACTTTGCCCTATGGAGCCCGGACTTTCCTCCCTCTCACTACCGAAGTAGCGAAACAGCGACTGTCCGATCGACTCTCCACCACAAAGAGTACGGTGCATTGTCCGGTGCCGCAAGGGCTAGGCACAAAAATTCATGCTTGCAGCTACAACCTCCTTAACCACGCAATGCTTTTACAGCCTTGCCAGCTAAACTGACACTTTTGAGCTCACTGTTACTTGGTAAGTTAAACATTAGAAGTCGCAAAAACTTTAATTTCTGACCAATAAGCTCATAATGGTCAGATTTGCACCCCTACTCTACAGTTTCGTCCGCACGAGGTAGCTCATGAACTCAACTCTAAATCAGCTGGTAGCACTGCTCAGCATGGAAACTCTGGAAGAAAACTTATTTCGCGGCGCCAGCCAAGATCTAGGCTTTCGCCAACTCTTTGGCGGTCAAGTACTCGGCCAAGCATTATCTGCAGCCAGCCAAACAGTGGCTGATTCACGGCAAGCCAACTCTTTGCACGGTTACTTTTTGCGCGCCGGGGATGTTAAAAAACCTGTTGTTTATTATGTTGAGCGGGTGCGCGATGGTGGCAGCTTTAGCACTAGGCGGGTCACAGCCATTCAGAATGGGCAGACTATTTTCACTTGCAGCGCCTCGTTTCACGAACAAGAAACAGGCTTTAGCCACCAAACAGATATGCCACAGGTACCGCAGCCGGAGGATTTAATTCCTGAAGAAGTGGTTTCTTCACACTTGGCCAAAGCGCTGAGCCCAGAAAAACGCGAAAAAATGCTGCGCGGCAAAGCCATTGAAACCCGCCCGGTACAGGTATTGGATCCATTAAATCCCGAAGCTACCGAGCCCATTAAGCAAGTTTGGTTTAAAGCAGCGGGCACCTTGCCAGACTCAGCCGCCCTGCATAAATACTTGCTGGCTTATGCGTCCGATTTTGGTTTATTAACCACCTCCCTCTTGCCCCACGGCGCATCCATCTGGCAACCGCAGATGCAAGTTGCTAGTCTTGATCACGCCATCTGGTTCCATGATGACGTCAATTTAAATGAATGGATGCTGTACGCTACTGACAGCCCTTGGGCCGGCAACTCCCGTGGCTTTGCGCGCGGCAGCATTTACACTCGGGATGGCCGCTTGGTCGCTTCAGTTGCCCAAGAAGGCCTGATCCGCTACCGCGATGACTGGCAACATAAAGATATTTTGGGTTAATCCATGGCTAGCTATTTAAAAAACTGTCAACACTGGGTGTTTGATATGGACGGCACCCTTACCGTGGCCGTACATGATTTTTTGTATATTCGGCGGATGCTAGAAATACCTGAACATGCTGATATTTTAGGCCACCTCAGCACCCTACCCAGCGCCGAAGCCCAGCAAAAACATGCCTGGCTCCTTGAACATGAACGCCAGCTGGCCCTTGACTCTGAGCCAGCGCCCGGCGCGGTGGAGCTGGTTCAACATTTACACCAGCAAGGCCGCGAACTGGCTATTTTAACCCGCAATGCCCAAGAGCTGGCGCTACTTACCTTGGAAGCCATTGGTTTGTTGGACTGCTTTGCAACCCCAATGATCTTGGGCCGCGAGCAAGCGATTCCCAAACCCCATCCCGATGGGCTTATAAAAATTGCCCAACAGTGGCAAATCACCCCGCAGCATATGGCAATGATAGGTGATTTCCATATGGACCTGGCCAGTGCCCAAGCTGCTGGCGCCTATGCGGTACTGGTTAACAGGGAAAAAGACCTGTGGCCGGAGCTGACTAATTTTCACGCAGTTAACTGCCAGCAACTGCTCGCTGCACTAAGCTGAGCCAGCACTGCGCAAGCAAATCAATCTTAAGGTTTTTTACGCTTACCGCTGGACTTGGCACGCCCATGCACTGCCAAGCGCGGTACGGCTCGCACTGGAACAACCTTAGGCTTGCTCTGGGCAAAGAAATCCTCGCCTAAGTGAATCTGTCCCATTCCTGTAGCAGTCTTTTTCTTCTTTGGCTTTTTAGGTTTTTTAACCCGCCCCACACCAAGGCGAGTCTCTGGTAAGCGGTGTTCGGCGTAGAAGTCAGGTTCATCAAAACGCGGCAAATTGAGCCCCAACAACTCCTCAATAGCAATCAGCTCATCCAGTTCATCAGCACTGACCAAGGACACCGCTTCACCACTTAAACCTGCACGGCCAGTGCGGCCTATCCGATGCACATAATCTTGTGCCACCGTCGGTAAATCGAAGTTCACCACTTGCGGCAACTGCTCAATATCTAAGCCCCGCGCTGCCACATCAGTGGCCACCAAAACTTGCACCCGCCCATTTTTAAAATTCTGTAAAGCACGCAACCGCGCTGGTTGGGTTTTATCACCATGAATGGCATCTGCAGTAACCTGTGCCGCAAGCAACTTTTTACACAAGGCCTCGGTACCTTTGCGAGTGCGGGCAAACACCAGCACCTGCCCCCATTGACGGCTTTTTAATAAATGCAACAACAAATCTGCTTTATCTTTTTTATCCACCACAAGCAGATACTGCTTAACTGTTTCTGCCGCGGCATGTTTTGGGGTCACATCAATCCGTAACGGCTGATCCAATAAACCACTGGCTAAGGTACGAATAGGGCCGGAAAAAGTGGCTGAAAACAGTAAATTTTGCCGTTGGCGTGGCATCAAGCCTAATAAAGCACTGAGTTCTGCAGAAAATCCCAAATCCAACATGCGGTCCGCTTCATCTAAGACCAGCACCTGTAAGTGCTGAAAGCGCACGGCATTTTGCTGATACAAGTCCAACAAGCGGCCAGGAGTAGCCACCAATACATCCACCCCACGACGCAGCTGCATCATTTGCGGGTTGATACTCACCCCACCATAAGCCACTGCAGTGCGTAACGGCAGCTCACCCAAATAGCTGCGCACTGCCCCATGCACTTGCTCTGCCAGTTCACGCGTGGGCACCAAAATTAAGGCGCGCACTGAGTTGCTGGTCACTTTGCCGCCCTGAGTCAGCAAGGTTTGAATCACCGGTAACGCAAAAGCAGCAGTTTTACCGGTACCCGTTTGGGCTGCGGCTAAAATATCCTGACCTGCCAAAATAGGCTCAATCGCCTGCTGCTGCACCTGCGTGGGCTGCTGATAATCAAGCCGCTGCAAATTTTCAAGCAGCGCAGGCAATAAACCTAATTTTGCAAAAGACATCTATACTCACCTTATTTTTGATTAGCCCATATGCGGGTTTCTCACTATTTTACAGCCTAAAGCTGGGCAGCTACGAAATAAAACGTTTTCTACTTTTAAACAATTGAACTGTGATGATGACCCAAGTATGAAATATGATCAGCTAATGAGTTACCTTAAGTTTTCACGTATAATTATTTTTTTATATTGACGATCATTTTATTACTATGTCCCCAGCTGATTCTCTGATTGCTTCTGCACAACGCACCATTCGCCTTGAGCAAGAAGCTATTGATCATTTACTTGCGCGCATTGATAGCAGCTTTGTTAAAGCCTGCGAACTTATTTTAGGCTGCACAGGCCGCGTGGTGGTGGTTGGCATGGGCAAGTCTGGACATATTGGCCGCAAAATTGCTGCCACCCTGGCCAGCACCGGCACCCCTGCTTTCTTTGTGCACCCAGCAGAAGCCAGCCACGGCGATATGGGCATGATCACCGCCAGCGATGTGGTCTTGGCATTGTCCAATTCAGGCACCACCAATGAAATAGTCACCTTACTGCCATTGATTAAACGTCTGGGGATCACTTTGATCAGCATGACGGGCAATCCCGATTCCACTTTAGCCAGTGCGGCACAGGTCAACTTAGATACTCAAGTGGCCAAAGAAGCCTGCCCACTTAACTTAGCCCCCACTTCGTCCACTACGGTCAGTTTGGTGCTGGGTGATGCTCTCGCGATTGCCTTACTGGAAGCCCGTGGTTTCACCCCTGAAGAATTTGCCTTTTCACACCCCGGCGGTGCTTTAGGTCGCCGTTTACTGTTAAAAGTTGAAGATGTCATGCACAGTGGCAATGAGCTGCCCGCGGTCCGCCGTGATGTATCCTTACGCAGTGCGCTATTGGAAATGACCCAAAAAGGTCTCGGCATGACACTTATTTTGGCTGACGATCAAACCTTAGCTGGGATTTTTACCGATGGTGACTTGCGTCGTGCGCTGGATAAAGGCATTGATGTACGCAACGCCAATATTGACGAGCTGATGACCCACGGTGGTAAAACCGCACGCCCTGAGATGCTGGCAGCAGAAGCATTAAAAATTATGGAAGACTATAAAATCAACTCGCTGCCGGTGGTTAACCAAGATAACCAAGCCATTGGCGCTTTAAATATGCACGACCTGTTACGTGCCGGAGTGATGTAATGCTGAGCTTAACCAATATTGATTTAGTACAACGGGCTCGCCAAGTGCGCCTGTTGGTACTGGACGTAGACGGTGTGTTAACCGATGGCAAACTGTACTTTTTAGCCGATGGCAGTGAAGCCAAAGCTTTCAGCACCTTAGATGGCCAAGGCATTAAAATGCTCATGAACTCCGGGGTAAATTGCGCCATTATTACTGGCCGCACTTCCAGCATTGTTGAAAATCGCGCGAAAAATCTCGGCATTAAGCATGTCATCCAAGGCCGTGAAGATAAAAGTGTCGCCTTGGATGAGTTACTTGCCACCCTACAATTGTCTGACCAGCAGGTGGCTTACTTAGGCGATGACTTGCCTGATTTGGCACCCATTCGCCGTGCTGCCTTAGGTGTAGCTGTGGCCAATGCCAATCCTTTCGTGCGCCAACATGCGCAAGCGGTCACTGCATTACGGGGTGGTGAAGGTGCAGCCCGTGAACTCTGCGAGTTTATTATGGGCGCGCAAGGTACACTGGACGCAGCGCAAAATGCTTATTTATAACCACCGGTAGTGCCTATGCCCGCAAACTTACGCTTAATCATCTATCTGCTTCCTGTGGCCGTACTGGTCGCCGCTTTAGGTTATTGGAATATCAACAGTGGCTCACCCGGCATGACCGCGGCGCAACTAAAAGATGACAACAGCATCGACTTTTTTGCAGAAAACACCCAGACTTTGCAATTTACTGAAACTGGCAGCCTCTATTACGAGCTCAATAGCCCACGTATCGAGCACACCCAGCACGATGATATTACGCTACTATTGCAACCCGACTTATTATTGTTTCGTGGCACGGACTTGCCATGGAAGATTAGCAGCGAACGCAGTAAAGTCAGTCCAGAAGGTGAAGAGGTTGAGCTGATCGAAAATGTACGCATTGAACGTACTGACGAACATGGCCGCCCCACAATCTTAACCACCGAGCAATTGACTTACGTGCCCGCCACTGAATATGCACACACCCAGTTACCGGTAAAAATTGAAGCAGCCAATGGCATTACCACTGGTGTGGGCATGCAAACCTATTTAAATGAAAGCAAAATGCATTTACTTTCCAATGTGAGAGGCCGACATGAAGTTCGCTAGCGCAACCGCTGTACTCTTAGCCACCACTTTAAGCCTACTGAGCGGACTGGCCCATGCCTTACCATCAGATAGCCAACAACCCATTAATATCCAAGCGGATAGCGCCGAAATGGACGATAAGCGTGGCGTGGCCATTTATCGCGGCGATGTGATTATCACCCAGGGTACCTTAAAAATCACGGGCGACACTGTCACCATCACCTTAGACGATGAAGGTGACATTGATGTGTTCACCTCAGTGGGTAAGCCGGCTTACTACGAGCAACTGCCCGCCACCGATAAAGAGCTGGTGCAGGCCTATGGTTTAACCATTCAGTATTTTGCTGACAGTGAAAAAATCATCATTATTGACCAAGCCAAAGTGATCCAGCAGGGCAACACCTTCCGCGGCGAAAAAATCATTTACGACACTCAAAAAGAAATCGTCACCGCCGGGCGCGGCAAACAAGGCACCATTACCCAACCCTCACCACGGGTCAACATGGTGATTCAGCCTAAAGATAAAGATCAAAGCAAAAACAAAGAGACAAGTGCACCATGAGCAGCACTTTAATCGCTAAGAATCTGGCCAAGGCCTACAAAGGCCGAAAAGTTGTCCATGACGTTAGCCTGTCCATCGATAGCGGACAAATTGTTGGCTTGCTCGGACCGAACGGTGCCGGTAAAACCACCTGCTTTTATATGATCGTTGGCCTCGTTAAGGCCGACACCGGCAGCGTGTTTATCGACCAAACTGACCTCAGTTTTCAACCCATGCATGGTCGCGCACAAGCGGGGGTTGGCTACCTGCCGCAAGAGGCCTCGATTTTTCGTAAGCTCAGCGTGGCCGATAACATTATGGCCATTTTAGAGCTGCGCAAAGATTTAGATCGCGCTGGGCGTGAACAGGCCTTAGACGACCTACTGCGCGAATTTAGCATCAGCCATTTACGCGACAGCCTCGGCATGAGCCTGTCCGGTGGTGAGCGACGCCGCGTAGAAATTGCCCGTGCCCTAGCCACCAACCCTAAATTTATTCTGCTCGACGAACCCTTTGCCGGCGTTGACCCCATTTCGGTGGGTGACATTAAGCAAATTATTCATCATTTAAAAAGCATGGGCATTGGGGTTTTAATCACTGACCACAACGTCCGGGAAACCCTGGATATTTGCGAAATGGCTTATATTGTCAGCGATGGGCAAATTATTGCTAAAGGCTCACCCAGCAGTATTCTCGACAACCAGCTGGTCAAAGATGTGTACCTGGGCCACGAGTTTCACTTGTAAAGCGCCAGTCAACACAGATTTAAAACGCATATAACGCCTTATTCATAGCAAATAAATTCCACGTAGCGCTTATCATTATTTTGTCAAGTCTAGGCAAACGTGAAATTTTCAGGCATAAATCTTGCTTAGCGTCGTATTTTGGACACATTGATGATTTAGGAGTTATGCCTTTCCATTATGAAAGCCTCACTCGTTTTAAAAATGGGTCAACAACTGACCATGACCCCACAATTGCAACAGGCCATCCGCTTGCTGCAAATGTCCACATTAGACTTGCAAGAAGAAATCCAAGATGCCTTGGAAAGCAATCCCATGCTGGAAAAGCAAGACGAGGGCGAGGACAGCGGCAATGCTGAAGCAAGCTTAGACGCTGTTGAACCTCAGGTCAGTGCTCAGGAGGTGCAACCCGACACTAGCAACGAAACCGCCGACTGGAATGAAAAAATCCCCAAAGAGCTGGAAATCGACACCTCATGGGACGACGTTTATCAATCCAGTGCCAGCAATATCCCCAGTTCCAGTGCCGCCAGCGGTGAAGACTGGGATTTCACCAGTACCACCTCCGCTGAAACCAACTTACAAGACCATCTGCACTGGCAACTGAACCTGGCCACCATGAGCGATCGCGACCGCGCCATTGCCACTGTGATCATTGATAGCATTGGCAAAGACGGTTATTTGCGCGAAAGCTTAGCGGATATTCAAGCGGCATTAAGCACCAACCAACAGGTTGCTCTTGATGAAATTGAAGTGGTGCTCAAACGGGTACAGCATTTTGAACCCACAGGTATAGCGGCACGCAACCTCAGTGAGTGCCTACTACTGCAGTTGGATTTATTAGCGCCGGACACCCCATGGCTCGCTGAAGCCAAATTGCTCTGCAATAAATACTTACAGCTACTAGGCAGCCGTGACTACCGGCAACTGATGCGCCGCATGCGCCTTAAAGAAGAAGAGCTCAGCCAAGTGGTACAGCTGATTCAAACCCTCAATCCGCGCCCCGGCGCAGAGGTTGGCAGCAAAGAACCTGAATATATTATTCCCGATGTGATTGTGCGTAAGGCCAATAACCGTTGGATTGTCGAGCTCAACCCAGAAGTAGCACCCCGCTTAACGGTCAACTCGTATTACGCCAGCTTTATCCGCCGCGCCGATAACAGCGCTGACAACACTTTTCTGCGCACACAGCTGCAAGAAGCCCGCTGGTTTATTAACAGCTTACAAAGCCGTAACGAAACCCTGCTGAAAGTGGCCACAGAAATCCTTAATCACCAACGGGCTTTCTTTGATTACGGCCCAGAAGCCATGAAACCACTGATTCTTGCCGAGGTGGCCGACGCCATTGAAATGCATGAATCCACAGTGTCACGGATTACCACGCAAAAATACATGCACACGCCGCGCGGTGTATTTGAATTAAAATACTTTTTCTCAAGCCATGTCAGCACCACCCAAGGTGGGGAATGCTCGTCCACTGCCATTCGCGCCATTATTGAAAAAATAGTGGCAGCCGAAAACCCCAGAAAACCTTTAAGCGACAGCAAAATAGCTGACCTACTGGAAGAGCAAGGCATCCAAGTTGCCCGACGCACCATTGCCAAATACCGCGATGCCTTAGGGATCCCCTCTTCGACACAACGAAAGCAGCTATTTTAGACGTTGGTCAGTTACACTTAATCGGCTTAAGCGTTACAATCTGGCCAACACCGCACAACGCAGTGAAACTAAGGAGAACGGTATGCAAATCACCATTACAGGTCATCAACTGGACGTCACTGAAGCCCTACGTGACTATATCAACACCAAGTTCGCTAAACTTGAGCGTCACTTCGATAAAATCACCAGCACTCGTGTCACCTTGAGTGTCGAAAAAGTGATGCAGAAAATTGATGCAACCATCCTCATCGCTGGCGGTGAAGTGATCGGCAACGCTGAACACGAAGACATGTATGCCGCAATTGACCTGCTGGTGGATAAGCTCGACCGTCAATTGATCAAGCACAAAGAAAAAACGTTGAGCCGTCAAAAAGGTGCACTTGCCCGCTAACCCACTATGATTCGATTAGAACATATACTGACCCCCGCACGTTGCCAAGTGAACGTGCCGGGCGGCAGTAAAAAACGCGTCCTTGAATACATTGCTCAGTTAATTGCGACTGACCGACCCGATATCGATGAGAACACCTTGCTCGAGAGCCTAGTGGCTCGGGAAAAGCTGGGTTCCACAGGCTTTGGTAATGGCATTGCCATCCCCCACTGCCGTCTCATCGGCTGCACCACCCCCATAAGCGCGGCGGTTCATCTGGCTACGGCGGTTGATTTTGACGCCATTGATGACGAACCAGTTGACCTGCTGTTTGTCTTATTAGTGCCTGAACAGGCCACTGATGAGCATTTGGAGCTGCTGCGACAAATTGCCAGTATGTTTGAGCAGGAAGACGTTCGTGAGCGCTTACGCAACGCCGCAGACGGCGCTGCTTTATATCAAGCGGTGCTGGAAGCACAACAATAGAGGCTCTTATTCATGCGTTTAATTATCGTCAGCGGCCGCTCGGGTTCAGGTAAAAGTACCGCGCTCAATGTCTTAGAAGATAACAACTTTTACTGCATTGATAACCTGCCCGCCATGTTGCTGCCGGAGCTGGCTAAACGAACTTTACTCTCCAGCGAGCTGACCTATCCACAAATTGCGGTGTCCATTGATGCCCGCAATTTGCCTTATCAGCTGGAGCGTTTCCCAGAGTTACTGGCCGGTCTCAGGGAGCAGCACATCACCTGTGATGTGCTCTATTTAGATGCTGACGACGAAACCCTGTTAAAACGATTTTCTGAAACCCGCAGACGCCACCCCTTAACCAGCGACACCCGTTCACTGTCTGAAGCCATTGAGGACGAAAAAACACTTTTATCGCCCATTATTGACCTAGCCGATTTAACCATTAACACCTCGCGGCTCAACCTCTACCAATTGCGCGACATCATCAAATTGCGTTTATTGGATAAGCCAGAGCCCGGTACTGCTTTCTTAATTGAATCTTTCGGTTTTAAACGCGGTATTCCAGTGGATGCAGACTTGGTGTTCGATATTCGCTGCCTGCCTAACCCTTACTGGGAGCCAGAGCTACGGATGTATTGCGGTTTAGACTCGCAAATTATTGATTACCTTGGCGAACAGCCAGTGGTCAATGAAATGTATGATGACATCCACGCTTATTTAGCCAAATGGTTACCGCGCTTTGCCGCCAGCAGCCGCGCCTATGTGACCATTGCCATTGGTTGCACCGGCGGTCAACACCGTTCGGTGTATATGGCACAACGCTTAGGTGAAGCATTGGCAGCAGAACTCAACAATGTGCAAATTCGCCACCGCGATGTGGTGCGCAGCGATGAACATGTCGGCACATAACTGCAAGGTCACCATTATTAACCAGCGGGGTCTGCATGCCCGTGCAGCAGCTAAATTTGTGTCAGTGGCCAATCAGTTCCCCTGTGAGGTACAGGTGGGTCGTGAACTGGACAATCTGTGCAACGGCAAAAACATCATGTCAGTGTTGATGCTGGCAGCCAGCCAAGGCACTGAGCTTTATATTCAAGCAAGCGGTGAACAAGCCACTGCGGCGTTAAGCGCCCTGCAACAACTCATTGCCGAGCGCTTCGAAGAAGACAGCTAGCCCCTTTCCAAACAAAGTGGCCCATCCACCAAGGGGTCATTAATTAACGTACTGACCCGCCGCTCATACAATTGCGGCTCAGGCCCATGCAAGGCATCCAATAACGCTGCATCATTACTGTCCGGATTTAACCACAGTGCCTGCTGCGACTCATCCAGTAAAATAGGTCGGCGCAAATCTGCTGCTTGCTGAGTCAGCATGGCCACGCTGTAATAATCTCGCCCTGGCACCTGATACACATCCCAAATCGCCGCAAAATACAGCAATGTTGAGGCTTCACCGGTCAACCAAAAAGGCTGTTTACGATGGCGGCCACGCCACTCAAAAAAGCCATTGGCTGGTAGCAAACAACGCTGACTGCGCCAAGCTTTTTTAAACATGCTTTGACTGCTGACTGTTTCCACCCGGGCGTGTGCTGCAGCACGGGTTAAATCTTTCATCCAAGCCGAAGTAAATCCCCACAACGCCAAAGTGGCGTGGCGCTGTTGATTTTTCTCATAGAGCATCAACACCTGCGACTTGGGGGCTAAATTCCAATGGGCGCGCATCTGCTGCGGAAAACCCGGCAACTGCGCCAAGCTTTCAGGCCATTTAAATAAAGCATAACGCCCTGACATTAGTTTTCCTTTTTCAACACTCTAAAATACCGCGTTTCACCGCGGATTGACCATCTGTAGCAGCGTCCAGCACTGGGGTTGCTTGTTGATAACTTGCAATTAATTCCCGTGCTCGCTGTGCATCCTCATCCTCCACCATTAAACCCAACAAGCCTAACGCAGGCAGCTCACCCATACCACCCACCAAGTCGGCACCCTGTAAATACACCTCAATGCCTTCGCTGCGCAACATGCTCATTAGCATTTGCGCTTCCATTAAATCAGCAGGTTCATGAATTCTTTGCACCCGTATTCCTCCTCTGCACGTTATTCATTAATACAGGTATAATATCCCGATTATCTATTCCCACAGTGCCCTAAGTACTGAACAGCACCATAACAAGAGAAGCACATGGATCAATTTGAAAGCATTCGCCCCTATAATGACAATGAAGTGGCGACTGTACTGCAACGACTGCTGTCTGATGTTGAGTTTTTATCCATCATCACCCAGTTCCGTTTTCCCATCGCCTCAAGCTATCTGGGCTGGCTACTGCGCCCGCTGATTGCCCATAAGCTACGCAAACAACTGCGCCAAGTGAACAGCGTGGATGCGCTGCAAGAGCGCGTTGAGCCTTACGTGGAGCGCAGTATCATCCAAGCCACTGATGGCATCAGCTTTTCTGGCATTGAGCACTTAGCAGCTGGCCAGCCGCACCTGTATATGGCCAATCACCGCGATATAGTTATGGATCCGGCGTTTGTGAATTATGCGCTCTTCCAAGCCAAGCATCGCACTCCGCGAATTGCCATTGGTGATAATTTATTGCAACGTCCCTTTGTCAGCGACCTGATGCGCCTGAATAAAAGTTTTATTGTGCGCCGCTCATTAACCAATCGCCGCGAAAAACTCAAAGCTTTTCAGCTGTTATCCGCGTACATCAACCACTCCATCTTACACGACCAAGAATCAATCTGGATTGCCCAAGCCGAAGGCCGCGCCAAAGATGGCGACGATCGTACCGAAACTGCAATCCTAAAAATGTTTCACCTGTCCCGTAAAGATGAAGATTTCCAAGCAGTTATTGAGTCTTTACGTTTAGTCCCCGTTGCCATTAGCTATGAGTATGACCCCTGTGATCTGGCTAAAGCCCGTGAGCTGTATACCCTAGCCAACACCGGTAAGTACGTTAAAGCAGTGGGGGAAGACGATGCCAGTATTGCCCAAGGCATTACCGGCTACAAAGGCCGCGTGCATGTGCACTTCTGCCCTGTTTTAAAAGAGGGTTTTAGCGACAGCAGGGAACTTGCGGACTTGGTTGACCAACAGATTTGGCGTGATTACCGCTTATTTCCAGTGCATTACCTAGCCTGGGCGATGTGGGATCAACAGGATGCTGGTTTAGAAGTGCCAGAGATCGGTGAGGTGTTTGATCGCCAGCAAATCGCCCGTGCTGAGCAAGAATGGCAGCGCCGTTTAGCTGCCTGCCCTGTGGAGCACCGCCCTTATTTGATCATGCAATATGCCATGCCACTGCAAAACCAATACCGCTGCAATACTCTGCACGCCTAAATTTAATCGGCAACCACCAACACTTTTGAGGTTTTTATGTCCTGGCTACAAGTCCGCTTAGCAATCCAGCCTGCACAGGCTGAATATTGGGAAGACACTTTATTTGAACTGGGTGCCGTATCTGTCAGCTTTATGGATGCTGAAGACCAACCCATTTATGAGCCTGAATTAGGCACCACACCACTGTGGAATAACACCCACTTAAAGGCATTGTTTGACGGTGAGGTGGATGCGGAGCTGTTGCGCCAACACATTCAATTACTGGGTGGTGAACAGACTCCGGAAATGGATTTAGAAAAAATCAAAGACCAAGACTGGGAACGCAATTGGATGGTTAACTTCCAGCCCATGCAGTTTGGCCAGCGCTTATGGATAGTGCCCAGCTGGCACAATCCACCTGAACCCGATGCGGTCAATGTGATTTTAGACCCCGGTTTGGCGTTTGGTACTGGCACCCATCCCACCACCGCTTTATGTTTGGCGTGGCTGGCTGAACAATCCCTAGAGGGACTGGAAGTACTGGATTTTGGCTGCGGCTCAGGTATTTTAGCCATTACTGCAAAACTATTGGGTGCGGCGCAGGTTGTAGGCACTGATATTGATCCGCAAGCCATTGAAGCCACCCGTGATAACGCCAATCGCAACCAGATTGCTGCAGATGATTTGCCTTTGTTCCTGCCCCAGGAAATGCCGGAAAAAACCTTTGACGTGGTGGTGGCCAATATCCTTGCGGAACCGCTGGTGGAACTTGCCCCGTTGCTGGCGCAATACACCAAACCCGGTGGCAAAATAGCTTTATCAGGTATTTTAACGGCACAAGGGCAAGATGTACGGGATGCCTATAACACGGCGTTTGACTTAGCCCCCACCATCGAAAAAGAAGGCTGGGTGTGTATTACCGGCGTACGCCGCTAACCGTCCTGCCCCATACAGGGCGCGCATAAGTGGGTTAAACTGCTGGTTAGCAGCCAACGTTTCCTGAACTGAGTGCAACCATGACTGACACTTTTCTAGCTCAATGCCCCTATTGCCACGCCAGCTTTCGCCTCAAGCGTAGCCAACTCACGGCGGCCCGTGGCTCGGTGCGCTGTGGCGCCTGTTTGAAAGTGTTTAACGCTGCCAGTCAAGTGACTGCCCAGCAATTACAGCCCGATTCTATCCTCAGCGCAAATGACGGCTTCGAGTCGCTGGCAACGTTCAATGCTGATGCTGCTGAAGCGGAGCCTACGCGCTCAGTAACGCCGCCACCACCGACAGCCAACCAAGACCCCTTTGCTAAGCTGGATCTTGATGCAGAACTGGCCCGCCTTGAACGAGAAGAACAGTTAAGCAAAAACGCGCTGAATAAACAGCGCTGCCCAGCAAAACCACAGACTGCAGTCAGCAGCCAAGACCACTGGCATGAAGAGGTACTGGCTCAAGCAACAGCCCGCCCCTTGGCCGGTGCTCACGCTGTGTCAGCACAAAAAACCGCAAGCACAGCGCAGCCCAGCAACAAAGCTAAGCCATTGGTGCCTGAACATGAACAAGACGACTTTGAGCCACCTCTCACCGCATCGCGCTCAGTGGCCAGCCAACACTTTATAGATGCTCCCATTCAGCTTAACTGGCGCGCTAAGAAAAACCCTTGGCCTGGCCGTTTGCTATGGACAGCCTTGAGTGTGTGCGCCGCACTGCTCTTAGTGGGTCAATACAGTGTGCATAATTTTACCGAGCTGGCCCGTCAAGACAGCACTCGCCCCTGGCTGGAAGCGATCTGTCCGCTGATAAATTGTCAGCTGCCTGATAAAGTTGATGTGCGCTACATCAAGAGCAGTAACTTAATGGTACGCAACCATCCAACCTTCAGTGGCGCATTGCAGGTGGATGCAATTATTTATAATCGCGCACCTTTCAGCCAGCCCTTTCCATTATTGGAGCTGACATTTTCCAACCAGCACGACCAGCTGATTGCTAAACGCTTATTTACCCCCAACGAGTACCTCGCCGGCGAGCTGGCGGGGCAGCACGCCATGCCGCCGCAGGTTCCCATCCATATTGCTTTGGAAGTGCTCAACCCCAGTAGCGGAGTACTGAGTTACCAGTTGGATTTTGTATCACCTGATTCACCTAAAGCGCAGCGCTAATTCAGCGCTGCGCCAGGTGACGCCTAGGGCGCTTAAGTACCCGCCACTTTCATCCGCTCAATCAACACTGAGCCGGTATTGACACTGCCGCGGCGATCCACATCGTTACCAATGGCCACAATGTTTTTGAACATATCACGCAAGTTACCGGCAATGGTTACTTCTTGTACGGGGAACTGAATTTCCCCGTTTTCCACCCAGTAACCGCCAGCACCACGGGAATAGTCACCGGTCACCATATTTAAGCCTTGACCCATCAGCTCAGTAACCAGCAAACCGCGATCCATTTTTTTCAATAACGCCGCTTGATCATCATCGCCATGGCTGACAAACACATTGCGCGCACCCCCTGCGTTAGCAGTACTGGGGCGACCCAGCTTGCGGCCAGAATAAGTGCTGAGCATATAATTGACCAAGACACCATTTTCAATAAAGGGCTTGGCATAAGTGGCTAAGCCATCGCCATCAAAAGCACTGCTGGCCAAGCCGCCTTTCAACAACGGGCGCTCATCTAAAGTGAACCACTCTGGAAATAACGTCTCACCCAAAGCACCCACTAAAAACGATGCGTTGCGGTATTGATTACCACCGGAAATAGCGCCCAGCAAACTGCCAAATAAACCACCGGCCAATTCTGCGGCAAACATCACCGGCACATCACAGGTGGGCACTGAACGGGCGCCTAAACGCTGCACAGTACGCTGTGCGGCAATCCGTCCGACACTGGCAGCATCCATTAATAAGTCAGCACGCCGGCCATAGTCATACCAATAATCACGCTGCATCTGCCCCTCGGCTTCAGCAATCATCACACAACTGATGCTGTGCCGAGTGCCAGCTTGCCCAGCCAGCATGCCGTGACTGTTACCGTACACCGTGCAGCCCACATCACTGTTAACACTGCTGCCATCGGCATTGCTGATCCGCGGATCAGTGGCAAAGGCCGCTGCTTCACACTCTAAAGCCATTTCAATGGCTTGTGCGGGGCTTAACTCCCATGGGTGCCAAATGTCTAAGTCTGGAAACTCGGTGGCCATTAGTGCTTTGTCGGCCAAGCCTGCATACTCGTCTGGGGAGGCATGCTGAGCAATGGCCAGCGCCGCGGCCACGGTTTTACGCACTGCATCATCACCGGCCACTGTGGTACTGGCCGAACCTTTTTGCTGCCCTTGATACACCGTGATGGAAAAACCTTGGTCGCGGTTAAACTCAACGGTTTCCACTTCCCGCTGGCGCACACTGGTGGCTAAGCCCTGCTGGGCAGAGACCGCCACTTCACAGGCGGTGGCACCCTGCAATTTAGCTTCAGCAAGGATTTTCTCCACCTGTTTTTTAAGTTCAGGAATGGCTTGCGGGCCAACACTTTCAATTACACTCATAGTTACTCCAAAGCACTTAGACAAGACGCACAAACCTCAACGCCTTGCTCTGTTATCATGGCATCCTAACTGAATGGAACACCTTTATGTCTGAATATCTTGATGATTCTGTTAACGAAGAAAAAAGTAAATCACAAATCAAACGTGAGCTGCTGGCTCTCCAAGACCTCGGCCTGCGCCTGGCTGAACTTAAGCCGGCCATATTGAACAACATGCCGCTGAGCGATGAGCTGCGTAAAGCCTTAGCTGAAACCAGCAGGCACACCTCCCACATTGCCCGTAAGCGTCACTCCCAATATCTGGGTAAATTGCTGCGCAGTCATGATCTTGAGGCGGTGATGCACCCGCTTAACTTAATTGACAGCCAAACTCGTGAATTCAATGACCGCTTCCATGCCTTAGAGCGTTGGCGCACCCGTCTCATTGAAGAGGGAGATGCAGCGCTACAAGACTTTATGCAAGACTACCCTGAAACTGACACCCAGCATTTACGCAGTTTAATTCGCCATGCGCAACGTGAACTGGCGCAAAGCAAACCGCCCAGTGCCTCACGCAAGATCTTTAGATACTTACGTGACTTAGACGAACAGCGTTTGGGCTTAAAATAAGCTCAGCAGTGCGCACAGTCACAGCTGAACTGCGGCTGTGCGCCTTAACCATTTAGCTCCCAGTACCACCCACGGTAATGCCATCCACTTTCAAGGTGGGCTGACCGACGCCCACTGGCACCGTCTGTCCGGCTTTACCGCACATCCCCACGCCGCTGTCCAGTTCTAAATCATTGCCCACCATGGATACTTTGCGCATCGCCTCAGGCCCATTACCAATTAAAGTGGCACCTTTCACCGGAGCAGTGATTTTTCCATCCTCAATTAAGTACGCCTCATTGGTAGAAAATACAAACTTACCGCTGGTGATATCCACCTGCCCGCCCCCTAAGCTGGCACAGTAAATACCCCGCTTAACTGAACGGATAATTTCCTCGGGTTCACTTTCCCCCGCCAACATATAAGTATTGGTCATGCGTGGCATGGGCACATGGGCGTAGGATTCACGGCGGGCATTACCGGTCAGCTCCGCCCCCATCAAGCGAGCATTCATGCTGTCTTGCATATAGCCACGCAAAATACCGTCCTCAATTAAGGTGGTGTACTGCGCTGGCGTACCCTCATCGTCCATACTCAAAGAGCCGCGACGGCCTGGAATAGTGGCATCATCAACAATGGTGCACAGCGGTGAAGCCACTTGCTCGCCAATACGACCACTGTATGCCGAGCTGCCTTTGCGGTTAAAGTCACCTTCTAAGCCATGCCCCACTGCCTCATGCAACAGCACGCCGCTCCAACCTGGGCCCAGCACCACAGGTAACATTCCAGCCGGTGCATCAATGGCCTCAAGATTGACCTGAGCCTGGCGAACCGCTTCACGGGCATAACCCATGGCACGCTCCTCTGCTAAAAAGTAACGGTAATCACTGCGCCCACCGCCCCCTGCAGTACCCCGCTCACGGCGGCCATTGTGTTCAATAATGACACTGACGTTAAAGCGTACCAAAGGGCGAATATCAGCGGCCAAACGGCCATCCAAAGTGGCCACCAGCACCTGCTCCCAAGAGCCGGTTAAACTCACCGTCACCTGACTGATTCTTGAATCTAAAGCGCGGGTTGCCGCATCCACTTCTTTTAATAACGCCACCTTCTGTTCGCGGCTGATCACTTCCAGTGGATTATCCGCTGGGTAGAGTGCCTTCTGAGTGGCACTTTGAATGGCCACTGGCTGCACTTGCTGCCCCACTTGGGCAATGCTGCGCGAGGCCTGTGCTGCTTGCAATAAAGCCGGCAAGGTCAGCGCATTGCTGTAAGAAAAACCGGTTTTCTCACCGGCCAAAGCGCGCACCCCAACCCCTTGGTCAAGGTTAAAATTACCTTCTTTAACAATGCCTTCTTCCAGCACCCAGGCTTCAGAAATGCGGTTTTGAAAATATAAATCAGCTGCATCAATACCTGGCCCAGCCAGTTCGCTGAAAACTTTGCCCAACTGATCGTGCGCTAAGCCAGTCGGGGTTAATAACACAGCACTGACGCTGGCTAACAAATCACTCATTATTTATCCTCTGTTTCCGCGTGACGCATTAATTGCGCCGCAGAAAATCGTTGATGTTGCCAAATAGGCATCCGCTGACGGACTTTCTCTTGTTCAGCTCGCGGGTAAGCATGGCTCACACAACCTGCTCCCCTAGGTAGCTCGGCCAACACTGTGCCCCAAGCATCAATAATCGCCGAGTGGCCAAAGGTTTCGCGACCCACACTGTGCTCGCCACCTTGGTTGGCCGCTAAAATAACGCACTGGGTTTCAATGGCCCGAGCCCGTAATAACACCTGCCAGTGGGCAGCACCGGTCACCGCAGTAAAAGCCGAAGGTACGCTAATCAGCTCAGCGCCAGCCTCGCGTAGTGCGCCATACAATGGGGGAAAACGCAAATCATAACAAACTGTCATGCCTAAACGCCCCACTGGGGTATCCACCACAGTGCACTGCTGCCCTGCTGAAAAATGTGCTGATTCTTGATAACGACCTTGCCCATCAGCCACTGCTGCATCAAATAAATGCAATTTATCGTAACGCGCCACAGGCTCGCCATATTCATTAAACAATAGAGAACTGGCACAGGGTTTACCCGCGGTTTGCCCATCCGGCAATAAAGGCACAGTGCCGCCAACAATCCAGATCCCCAACTCCCGTGCCGCTTGTGCGAGCCAAGGCAAGATGGGGCCTTGTTGCTGTGCTTCAAGTGAGGCGATCTGCGCAGCATTGATTCTGCCAAATGCAGCAAAGTTTTCAGGCAAAACAACTAGACGCGCCCCTTGTGCTGCAGCTTGCTCGAGCAATTGCCGCGCCTGCACGAGATTGTCAGCAATGTCCTCACCAGACACCATTTGAATCACTGCCACTGTCATAGCTAATGCAAACCTCACTTATTACCATTAATTGCGTTATCACTCAGAATTGTACAGCTTGCCGCTCAATACACACAGTGGCAAGGCTTATGCCATACTAGGCAGCTGATTTAGTTGCATGTGTGTTTATGCCCGATTCTCTTGATATCCATCACCTCTCCTTAAGCCAATGGCGGCAAGCCATCCGTACTGGGGATTTTCAGCGTGGCAAAGCCTATGCTGCACAAGGTCGCAGCACTGTTGTGCAGCTGCAAGGCAAGCAACTCAAGGCGCGCTGCACAGGCTCAGCTGGCCGTGTCTATCAACAAAATATTACCCTGCTGCCCCAAGCCGGTTACTACGATATCAATGGCCGCTGCTCCTGCTATGTGAGCTATAACTGCAAGCACGTGGTGGCCGCCTTATTGACCTTAGAACAACTGCAACAACAGGGCACAGCACCCGAAACTTTAGCTGCTGATGAGGTGCCAGCCGCGCAGCAAGTTAAGCCACCACGCCCTACGCCAGCATTGCAAATTAAACAAGCTCCTGCGCAACGTCCGGTACCCCAACTGACCTTGGGTAGCATCAGTCAACAGCGCTATGATCTGCGCAGCGCACGGATGTTAAGTACTGTGCAACACCGCGCCGCACTGACTTTTAATTATCATGGTCATTTATGCAGCGAGCCACCCAGCGCAGACTTTTTAGCCCACACCGGCCCTTACCAGCGGCTGCGCATTCCACGGGATTTAGCGTTTGAACAGGCCTGCCAAGCACAGTTGAAACACATGGGCCTGAAAATCTCTTTACGTCACAGCGAAGCAGTGCCGGAAAACGCTGGGCAAACCTATGAGCTGCCCAGCGAGCAGGCTTGGCTGAAGTTTATGCAAGGGTCTATAACTGAGCTTAGGGAACAAGGCTGGCAGATCGTTTTGCTAGAAGATTTCCACTTTAACCTGCTGCCCATTGATGATTGGTATGCCCACTTAGAAGAAGCACCAACCTTGGACTGGTTTGCCCTTGAGCTGGGCATTGAAGTGGCTGGACAGTCCATTAGCTTGTTGCCGGTGTTATTGCAGCTGATTGAGCAAACGCCGCAATTACTGGACCCTGATTATTTAGCCCAGCGTGATACCCAAGAGGTGGTGCTGGTGTACATTCAACAATTGGGACAAAGAGTCGCGCTGCCCTACGGGCGGATTCGCCCAGTACTTAACAGCCTCAACGAACTGTACATTCGTGAGTCCATCGACAACCAACAACTGCGCTTGCCCCGCCAAGAAGCCGCACGTTTAACCGAACTGCAGGCACAAGGTATTGCATGGCAGGGTGGCGAACGCATTCAAGCCCTCGCCAAACAACTGGCAGCCCCCCAGCACAGTCTTTGCCCAGCACCACAGGGACTCAATGCCAGTTTGCGTGACTATCAACAACAGGGGCTGAGCTGGCTGCAAAATCTAAGACAAGCGCACATGGGTGGTATTCTGGCCGATGACATGGGCCTGGGGAAAACCTTGCAAACCTTGGCGCATATTCTCTGTGAAAAAAATGCACAACGCTTGCCACAGCCCGCGCTGATTATTGTCCCCACCAGTTTAATTGCCAACTGGCAAGATGAAGCAGCACGTTTTACCCCACAACTTAAGGTGCTCACCCTACACGGGCCAAAGCGTCACCCACTCTTTGCTGAGATTCATCAGGCAGATATTGTGCTCAGCACTTACGGTCTGTTATCCCGTGACAGTCAGCAGTTGTTACAACACAAGTGGCAATTACTGATTCTTGATGAAGCACAAACCATTAAAAATCCGCGTAGCAAAGCAGCACAATGCGTTAGCCAACTGCACGCTGAGCAACGCTTGTGCTTAACCGGTACGCCCTTAGAAAACAATTTAAGCGAGCTGTGGTCGCTGTTTAATTTTGTGATGCCCGGCTGGCTCGGTGACACTAAAAGTTTTACTCGGCATTACCGCACCCCCATTGAAAAGCATGCTGACCAGCAACGTTTGGCACACCTACAAGGGCGCATTAAACCCTTTATTTTAAGGCGCACAAAACAGCAAGTAGCCAGCGAACTGCCGGAAAAAACCGAGATCACCCATTACATTGATTTAACCAGTGCACAACGCGATCGTTACGAAACCTTACGCTTGGCCATGGATAAAAAAGTCCGTGAGAGCATCCAGCGTGTGGGTGTGGCCCGCAGCCATATTGTGGTGCTGGAAGCCTTATTGCGCTTGCGCCAAGTGTGCTGTGATTTGCGTCTGCTCAATGAACCACCTGATCACCCAGTCAGCGCAAAGTCCTCTGCTAAACTGCAGCACCTATTAAACATGCTGCATACTTTTACCACCGAGGGCCGGCGTATTTTAGTGTTTTCTCAATTCACCAGCATGCTGGATTTAATTGCTGCTGAACTGCAGCGCGCTGAGATTCCCTTTGTACTGCTGACCGGACAAACCGCTGATCGCCGCAGCCCTGTAGAACGCTTTCAAGCTGAGCAGGTGCCAGTGTTTTTAATCAGCTTAAAAGCCGGCGGGGTGGGTTTAAACCTGACTGCTGCGGATACGGTGATTCACTTTGATCCCTGGTGGAACCCTGCCACTGAGAGTCAAGCCAGTGACCGCGCCTACCGCATTGGTCAAGATAAACCGGTGTTTGTTTATAAACTGATTGCCCGCGGCAGCGTGGA
>Ga0079226_10000420_pt1 | contig 29425 bp, 29 predicted proteins | sample Poulit2014_FD_76345 | JGI IMG/M metagenome (GOLD analysis project Ga0079226, IMG submission 76345) | Agricultural soil microbial communities from Georgia to study Nitrogen management - Poultry litter 2014 | ecosystem: Environmental > Terrestrial > Soil > Agricultural land | place: USA: Georgia...
CCAAATTGAGTAGCTCTAGATATCTAGAGCTACTTTTTATTGAGTAAGCTTCTTTATTGACAAGATAAACATAATTTGTTAATTTATAATTAGCATTAGCACTCAAGATGTGCGAGTGCTAACAGAGGTGATTATATGTTAACAGATAGACAATTAATCATATTACAAACTATTATTGATAATTTTATTCAAACGGCAACACCAGTTGGATCACGTGTTCTTTCAAAAAATGAAAAAATATCTTTAAGTGCAGCAACGATTCGAAACGTTATGGCTGATTTAGAGGATTTAGGTCTTCTAGAAAAAACACATTCATCTTCTGGGCGTATACCGTCTGAAAAAGGTTATAGGTACTATGTTGATCATGTTATTGGACCGTCTATTAAAAATAAGGAAGTTGATTTATTAACTCATATGATTGAGGATAATATTTATGAGTATGAACAAATTGTTCAGACATCAGCAGATTTATTATCTAAATTAACAAATTATACGACAATTATTTTAGGTCCAGATGTTATTAAAGCAAGATTAAAACAAATTCAATTTATAACAATATCTCCTCAATTAGCTGTTGCTATTTTAGTTACAAACACAGGACATGTTGAACATCGATCGGTCACTATTCCAAGTGGGTTGAATGTTAATGACTTAGAAAAACTTGTAAATATTCTAAATGAGAAATTATACAATGTTCCAATTATTCATTTAGAGAAAATGCTTGAAACAGAAATTTATAATTTAATGAAAAAGCATATTAATCAATATGATCAGATGTACACATATCTTAAGTCTGTTATGCGTTATGAACAACCGGTTAAAGTTTTTATTGGTGGTCAGACAAATCTTTTAACGCAACCAGAATTTAGAGATATTGAAAAAGTTTATTCACTTTATACGATGATGGAAAATGAAGAAAAAATTGCAAAATTACTTGAAAGCCCATCTTCAGGTATTAAAGTGACAATAGGTAATGAAAATGAAAATGATGCAATTAATCATTTAAGTCTCATTACTTCATCATATAACTTAGGCTTAAATCAAATGGGAACAATTGGTTTATTAGGTCCTACGCGGATGGAATACAAAAAAGTTATTACTCTTTTAAAAAGCTTATCAAATGAACTGTCACAGCTACTTAGACAGGCAGAAGATAAAGAGTAAGTAAAAAGTTTTTAAATTATGATTATTCATGATAAAGTTTAACATGGCTAATTTATATAGGAGGTACAATCATGACTCAAGATAATACAACTACTAAACAAGAGGACCATGAAAATGATCCTGACGTCTTAGAAGAAGATGAAATTGAAATTATTGATGCAGAAGTAGAAGACACATCTGCAAAAGAAGAAACAGAAGAGACCAATGAGTCGGATGAATTAGACTCATTAAGGAAAGAAAAAGATGAATTGTACGATCGATACTTAAGAGTACAAGCTGAGTATGATAATTATAAAAGGCGTACTGAAAAAGAAAAGATATCAGAGCGAAAATATAAATCATTAGACTTAGCTAATGATATTATTCCAGTAATTGATAACTTTGAGCGTGCACTTCAAGTCGAAGTTAATGATGCTAATAAAGGAATCATTGACGGTATTACAATGGTATATAACCAATTACTTGAAGCACTAAAAACCAATGATGTTGAACCAATGGAAGCAAAAGGAGAAGAATTTGATCCAAATCTACATCATGCTGTAATGCAAACTGATGAAGAAGATGTTGCTTCTAACATTATTGTTGAAGAATTACAAAAAGGTTATTTGTTAAAAGATAAAGTTATTAGACCAGCAATGGTTAAGGTAAATAAATAAACTAATTAATATATGGAAAAGGGAGATAATTAAAAATGAGTAGAATTATAGGAATTGACTTAGGTACGACAAATTCAGTTGTTTCAGTAATGGAGGGTGGAGAAGCTGTTGTAGTAACTAACCCTGAAGGAAATAGAACAACACCATCTGTTGTTTCATTTAAAGATGGAGAACGTCAAGTAGGTGAAGTTGCTAAGCGTCAAGCAGTAACTAACCCTGATACAATTCAGTCTGTTAAGCGTCATATGGGAACTGATTATAAAGTGACAGCTGCTGGTAAAGAGCATACACCACAAGAAATTTCAGCAGCTATCTTACAACATTTAAAATCATATGCTGAAGACTATATTGGTGAAAAAGTAACAAAAGCAGTTATTACAGTTCCTGCTTACTTTAATGATGCTGAACGTCAAGCTACACGTGATGCAGGTATTATTGCAGGACTTGAAGTAGAAAGAATTATTAACGAACCAACTGCTGCAGCATTAGCATATGGTATTGATAAAGAAAATGAAGACCAAACAATTCTTGTTTACGACTTAGGTGGAGGTACATTTGACGTATCTATTTTAGATATTGGTGATGGTACATTTGAAGTTATTTCAACAGCAGGAGATAATCGCCTAGGTGGAGATGACTTTGATGACTTAATTATTGAGCATATGGTAGCTGAATTTAGAAAAGAAAATGGAATTGATTTATCTAAAGATAAAATGGCTACACAAAGATTAAAAGATGCAGCTGAAAAAGCTAAAAAAGATTTATCAGGTGTTTCACAAACTCAAATCTCATTACCATTTATTACAGCAGGAGATGCAGGTCCACTCCATTTAGAAATGACTTTATCACGTGCTAAATTCGATGATTTAACATCAGAATTAGTTGAACGTACAATGATTCCTGTTAAAAAAGCTCTTAAAGATGCTGATTTATCTGCAAGTGATTTAGATAAAGTAATTTTAGTAGGTGGTTCAACACGTATTCCAGCTGTACAAGAAACAATTGAAAAAGAAATTGGTAAAGAACCATCAAGAGGCGTTAACCCAGATGAAGTAGTTGCTTTAGGTGCAGCAATCCAAGCAGGTGTTTTACAAGGTGATGTTAAAGACGTTGTCTTACTAGACGTTACACCGTTATCACTTGGAATTGAAACAATGGGTTCAGTTACGACTCGTTTAATTGAAAGAAATACAACGATTCCAACGAGTGAATCACAAGTATTCTCAACAGCAGCTGATAACCAAACAGCAGTTGACATTCATGTCTTACAAGGTGAGCGTGAAATGGCTGCAGACAACAAAACATTAGGTCGTTTCCAGTTGACAGATATTCCACCAGCACCACGTGGTGTTCCACAAATTGAAGTTAAGTTCGATATTGATGCGAACGGTATTGTTAACGTAAGTGCTAAAGATATGGGTACAAACAAAGAACAATCAATTACAATTCAGTCATCATCAGGTTTATCAGATGAAGAAATTGATCAAATGGTAAAAGATGCTGAAGAAAATGCTGAAGAAGACAAAAAGCGTCGTGAAGAAATTGATCTTCGTAACGAAGCAGATCAGTTAGTCTTTACAACAGATAAAACAATAAAAGATTTAGAAGATAAAGTATCTGAAGAAGAGAAAGCTCAAGCAGAAGAAGCTAAAGAAGCGCTTAAAACAGCTTTAGAATCAGATGATATTGAAGATATTAAAGCTAAGAAAGAAGCTTTAGAAGAGCAAGTACAACAATTGTCAGTTAAATTATATGAACAAATGGCTCAAGAGCAACAAGCAGCTGAAGGTGCAGAAGGCGGCGAATCAGCAGACGATGTAGTAGATGCTGATTATGAAGAAGTTGATGATGAGGCAGAAGATAAAAAAGAAGATAAATAGGTTAAATAAAAAAGTCAAAGTCACGTAATCACATGACTTTGACTTTTTTAACGAACAATTTGCAAGTCGATTCGACATAGTGATAAGATTATAATGATTGAAAAAAGTACGGGAGAGTGAATTATATTGAGTAAACGAGATTTTTATGAGGTGCTTGGCGTAGAGAAAGACGCTTCCAAGCAAGATATTCGTAAAGCATATCGTAAATTAGCAAGAGAATATCATCCTGATGTTAATAAAGCAGAAGATGCAGAAGATAAATTTAAAGAAGTAAAAGAAGCTTATGAAGTCTTAAAAGATGATCAAAAACGTGCACAGTATGATCAATTTGGTCATGCAAGTACACAACAAGGTTTTGGCGGTGGTCATGGCTTTGGTGGCGGTGGTGGCCAAGGATTCGGTGATATTTTTGATATGTTCTTTGGTGGCGGTGGACGACAAGATCCTAATGCACCTAGACAAGGAAATGATTTACAATATACGATGACCTTAACATTTGAAGAGGCTATTTTTGGAAAAGAAACAGAAATTAAAGTTCCAAAAGAAGAAAATTGTGGCACATGTGATGGTTCAGGAGCTAAAAAAGGAACAAGACCAGAAACATGTAGCCACTGTCAAGGTTCAGGTCAATTAAACGTGGAACAAGATACACCATTTGGTCGAGTTGTAAATCGTCGTACATGTAATTACTGTAGTGGAACAGGTCAAATCATTAAAGAAAAATGTGAGACATGTCATGGATCAGGCCGTGTAGAAAAACAAGTTACAATTAAAGTATCAATCCCAGCAGGAATTGATAATGGCCAACAAATTAGGTTGGCTGGTAAAGGTGAGGCGGGAATAAATGGTGGACCTCCAGGTGATTTATTTGTGGTTGCTCATGTTAGAGATCATGAATTTTATGTACGTGAAGGCGACAATATATTCCTAGAATTACCAATTTCATTTACACAAGCTGCATTAGGTGATGAAGTTGAAGCGCCAACTGTTCATGGTAATGTAAAATTAAAAATTCCAGCAGGTACTCAAACGGGACGAACATTTAGACTTAAAGGTAAAGGAGCACCGAATGTGAGAGGTTACGGACAAGGTGATCAACATATTCAGGTGCGCGTTATTACACCGAAAAAACTGACATCACGTCAAAAAGAACTTTTAAAAGAGTTTCATGAGCTAAGTTCAGATGATGATCTGTCAGATAAAGAAGATTCATTTTTTGACAAATTTAAAAAAGCTTTTAAAGGCGAATAAAAATGAAGTGGAATGAAATATTAATTCATACCAATCAGGCAGCAGAAGAATTAATTACCCATATTTTAAATGAAAATGGCTCAAATGGCGTAATTATTGAAGATCCTTTAGATTTAGAAGCTGAGCGCCCTACTCGTTTCGGTGAAATTTATGATATTGATACATCTAAATACCCAAAAGAAGGGATATATCTAAAAGGTTATCTTATTGATAATGAAGAATTTGATGAAAAATTAGCAACCATCAAAAAAGAAATTAATGAACTAGCTCAATTTCAAATACCAGTCGAAGAAATTACTTACACAATTTCAAGCGTTGATGAAGAAGATTGGTCAACATCCTGGAAGAAATATTATAAACCCACTAAAATATCAGATAAGTTTTTAGTGGTCCCTAATTGGGAAGAAGATTATACACTAGGTGAAGATGAGTTAAAACTTGTCTTAGATCCGGGTATGGCTTTTGGAACAGGAACACATCCAACAACGATCTTAAGTGTTAGAGGTTTAGAACAAGTTGTTCAAAAAGATGACGAAGTGATTGATGTTGGATGTGGTTCAGGTGTATTAAGTATTGCTGCTGTTTTGCTTGGAGCCAAAAGTGTAGCAGCCTATGATTTAGATGAAGTGGCAGTTAATAGTACAAATATTAATAAAGCATTTAATAATATTGATACAGAGATTATAGCTAAACAAAATAATTTACTAAAAGGTGTTACTAAACAAGCAGATGTTATTGTAGCCAATATTCTTGCTGAGATAATCGTTGATTTGATTGATGATGCGCAAGCAATTATAAAACCAAATGGTTATCTTGTTTTATCAGGAATTATTGATAAAAAAGCAGACATAGTAAAAAATAAATTAGAGCAACATAACTTTAAAATTATTAAAGAAGAAATAATGGAGCATTGGGTAATGCTCATTGCTCAAGCAATTTAATAAATGAGGTTAAAAGATGCAAAGATATTTCGTTAAAGCAGTTAATTGGAACGCTGATACAAATAAGGTAATCATTACTGGTGATGATGTTCATCATATTCAAAGAGTGATGCGAAATGAAATTGATGATGAAATAATTTGTATTCATCCAGATAAAACAGTTGCTCGTTGTAAAATAACACAAATAGATAAAGAATTTGTCGAAAGTCAAATTGTTTCACTCGAAGAAAGCCAAACAGAAATGCCAATTAAAGTGTCTATTGTCCAATCGTTACCCAAAGGTGACAAGTTAGATTTAATTATGCAAAAAGGTACAGAGTTAGGTGCACATAGTTTTTATTTATATGCAGCAGAGCGTTCGATTGTTAAATGGAATAAACAAAAAATCCAAAAACGAATGATACGTTTGAATAAAATTATTAAAGAAGCAGCTGAACAAAGTTATCGAAAAGTTATACCTACTCTGTATGAACCAGGTAACTTAAAAGAATTAATTGAAGTAACTCAAGATCATCAAGTGAAACTAATTGCATATGAAGATGAGGCAAAAAAAGATAAGTCATCATATCAATTTCAAAGAGAAATTGAAAAGTTACAGCCAGGAGATAAATTAGTTATTTTTATTGGGCCTGAAGGTGGCTTTACAAAAAACGAGATTAATCAATTAACAGCATCAGGCTTCAAACCCGTTAAGCTCGGTAATCGCATTTTAAGGACTGAAACAGCGTCTTTTTATGCTCTATCTGCTATTTCTTATCACTTCGAATGAAATTAAGTAAATGTTTGTCATGAGTTGACCATAAGCTTGTCTTATACTATAATTAAGACAGACAATTAAAATACTTTAATGTCTAAGTAGAAGCTTCGTTACTCCGGAGGGAGGGAATTTATTATGTCGAAAACAACTCGTGTTCGTAAAAATGAGTCTCTAGAAGACGCACTTCGTCGTTTTAAAAAAGATGTATCAAAAAGTGGTACAATTTCAGAATATCGCAAACGTGAACACTATGAAAAACCAAGTGTTCGTAGAAAGCTTAAATCTGAAGCTGCGCGTAAACGCAAATAATTAAAGTGGGTGAGAAATAGTTGTCATTATCAGAGAAGTTAACTGAAGATATGAAACAAGCAATGAAAGCAAAAGATCGTAAGAAATTAAGTGTTATTCGAATGGTACGTGCCTCATTGCAAAACGAAGCAATCAAACTTGGTGTGGATACTTTATCTGAAGAAGATGAATTAACTATTCTTTCACGAGAATTAAAGCAACGCAAAGATTCTATTGAAGAGTTTGAAAAAGCAGATCGTTCTGATCTTGTAGATAATTTAAATTCAGAGATTGAAATTTTAGAAGTATATATGCCAAAACAGCTAACTGATGAAGAATTAGACCAATTAATTGATCAAACGATTGAAGAAGTAAATGCAACTTCTAAACGAGATTTTGGTAAATTAATGGGTGCTTTAATGCCTAAAGTTAAAGGAAAAGCAGATGGTTCTAAAGTTCAACAGTTAGTAAAAGAAAAATTAGTTTAATGATAAATAAACCTTTGTCATCTTTTTGACAAAGGTTTTTATTTATAATAAATTTTTATTATCACTGAATTTAATAACACATTGTGTTAAACTTAGAATAGATTTGTAATCGTTTTAAAGACAGTGATACTGAAGGTTTAAAGGGGTGAAGCTATTTGATGCAATTTAATAAAAGAAAAATAATTTATCGTAGCTTATTCATCATATTAATGTTTGTTTTCTTCTTTAATTTAAACACTAATATATCTAAAAGTGCATCAAAAGATAAATTAGTCTATATTATTCCAATTGAAAATCAAGTTGAACGAGGTTTGGAGGCGTTCTTAGTTAGATCAACAAACGAAGCAATCGAGGCTGGTGCTGATCATATTGTTTTTGAAATTGACACACCAGGTGGTCGAGTTGATTCTGCAAGTCAAATTGCAAAATTACTTCAAAGTTTAGAAATAGAGTCGACATCATATATTGTTAATGAAGCACTATCAGCAGGTTCATATATTGCATTGAACACTGATAATATATATATGAAAAAGCAAGCGACGATGGGAGCAAGCGGTGTAATCACAGGTGATGGTAATGCCGCTGATAAAAAAGCTCAATCTGCATGGATTGCAGCGATGAAAAGTGCAGCAGAATCAAAAGGCCGAGATCCCTTATATGCTGAAGCAATGGCTAATCCTGAAATTGACTTACCCGATTTAGGTGCACCCAAAGGGGAGTTTTTAACCTTAGCACCTAACGATGCGGTTGAAGTAGGCTATGCTGAAGGTATTATAAATAATCGAGTCGATTTATTAGATACATTAAATTTTTCAGAAGCTACAATTATTGAAACGGAAACAACAGCTGCAGAAGAAGTTGCTCGTTTTGTGACAAATCCAGTTGTTATTCCTATCCTTCTTTCAGTCGCAAGTTTAGGGCTAATTGTTGAACTTTACTCACCAGGATTTGGTGTTGCAGGTACAATGGGAGTAGCATCACTCATATTGTTTTTTTATGGTCATATTATTGCAGGTTTAGCAGGTATGGAAGTAATTGTCTTACTGATTATAGGTATTTTATTAATTGTTGCAGAATTTTTTGTTGTCAGTGGTTTGCTTGGTATATTAGGTGGCTTGTCAATTTTAGGTTCTTTATTTATGGCCGGATACGATATTACACAAATGGCAATAAGTATTAGTATTGCTTTTGTTGTTGCACTTATTACAGCTATCTTTTTATTTAGATCTATTGATAAAAATAAAGGATTGTTTAATAAATTAGTGCTGCAAGATAGGTCAACAACGGTGAGAGGATATATTTCTTCACATAATCGAGAGCACTTAATTGGTCTAACAGGTAAAACATTAACCACGCTTAGACCTAGTGGAATAGCAACAATAAATAATGAAAGATTGGATGTGGTTTCCCAAGGCGAATATATAGAAAAAGACCGTGAAATAGAAGTGGTTTATGTCGAAGGTATCAAAGTAGTTGTTAGAGAAATAATTAAAGAGAACTAATAGGGGGAATTATAATGGCATTAGAATCAATCTTACCAATTATTATTATTGGGTTAATCGTTATAGCGTTAATTGTTTTATTTACCTTAGTACCAGTAGCACTATGGATTAGTGCACTTGCAGCAGGTGTTAAAGTTAGTTTACTTACATTAATTGGGATGCGTCTTCGTAGAGTTGTTCCATCACGTGTTATTAATCCATTAATTAAAGCTTATAAAGCAGGTTTAGATGTTACAACAAATCAACTAGAAAGTCACTACTTAGCAGGTGGTAATGTTGACCGTGTAGTAAATGCACTTATTGCAGCACACCGTGCAAACATTAAACTACCATTTGAACGTGGAGCGGCGATAGATCTTGCTGGAAGAAACGTATTAGAAGCAGTTCAAATGAGTGTTAATCCAAAAGTAATTGAAACGCCATTTATCGCTGGTATTGCAATGGATGGTATTGAAGTAAAAGCACTTGCACGTATTACTGTGCGTGCTAATATCGACCGTCTAGTTGGTGGTGCAGGTGAAGAAACTGTAATCGCTCGTGTAGGTGAAGGTGTTGTTAGTACGATTGGTAGTTCGAAAACCCATAAAAAAGTATTAGAAAATCCTGATACAATTTCTCATACTGTTCTTGCTAAAGGTTTAGATTCAGGTACAGCATTTGAAATACTATCAATTGATATAGCTGACGTTGATATTGGTAAAAACATCGGTGCTATTTTACAAACTGACCAAGCGCAAGCAGATAAAAATATTGCTCAAGCTAAGGCAGAAGAACGTCGTGCAATGGCTGTAGCATTAGAACAAGAAATGACAGCTAAAGTCGAGGAAATGAGAGCAAATGTTGTTGAAGCAGAAGCAGAAGTACCACGTGCATTGGCAGAAGCGCTTCGTTCAGGTAACATGGGTGTTATGGATTATATGAATTATAAAAATATTCAAGCAGATACAGATATGCGTGATACAATTGGTGGAATTTCTGATTCATCTGATTCAGATACTAATGAGCCTAAATAAACGTATCCAGATAGGAGTATCTATATGATAGATGTTATATTAGATTTTGTTTTTAATAATCTATTTATCGTAATTATTATTATTGCGGTAATCTCTAATTTAGTCGGCGGATCTAAAAAGACAAAGCGACCTCAAGAAGGCAGACAACAACAAAAAACTAATTCGAGAGACTCGCAAGAAACTTTAGAGGAAAAAATAGAAAAAAACTTAAAAAAGTTTGAAAATATTTTTGAGCCAGAATCTGTAGAAGAAAAGAAACCACAAAATAATCAAACAACACAAACATCAATTGAATTGCAACGTGAAAAACAAAAAGAAGCTTTAGCGAATCGCTTTCAAACGCGTGTAACACAAGCAAGAGATGAAAAAACACATTCAAATAATGAGTTACCTACTGTAGTGAAACATCATAGTAAGCAGTCAAGCGTTAATCAAGAAAACTTAAAGAAACGCATTTCTAAAAAAGGTCTACAGGAAAGTATTGTAATGAAAGAAGTGTTAGGAAAACCAAGAGCGTTAAAGCCTCATCGATTTGATCGAAGAGATTAATAAAACATACACTATTACATAGTAATGTAGTAGTGTATGTTTTTGTAATTTTTGCAACTATTCTCTGTCAATGCTAAAATTAAAGAATGATTAGTATACTATAAAGGAGATTATTTATGCCAGAAAACTTAATCAAAGTAGAAATTGAACTCAGTAATAACGAAGATACCCAAACATTATTTGGAGCAAATGATTATTATTTGAAATTAATAGAAGAACAATTAGATGTATCAATTGTCAGTAGGGGTCAATCTGTTAATGTTTCTGGTGAAAAAAAATCAATTCAAATTGTAGAAGATATTTTAAACAGCTTATTGAAAATGATTCAAAAGGGTATAAAATTTACTGAACGTGATATTTTATATGCGATTGAACTTGCAAAAGAAAATAAAATCGAATTATTTGAAACATTATTTGATGCAACAATTACAAAAAATGTTAAAGGAAAAACAATTCGTGCTAAAACATTAGGACAAAAAGAGTATATTCAAGCGATGAGAAAAAACGACCTTGTATTTGGAATAGGTCCAGCTGGAACAGGAAAAACATATCTAGCAGTTGTATTTGCAGTTCATGCACTTAAAACGGGGGCAGCTAAAAGAATCGTTTTAACACGTCCAGCAGTGGAAGCAGGAGAAAGTTTAGGTTTCTTACCTGGTGATTTAAAAGAGAAAGTCGATCCATATTTACGTCCCTTATACGATGCTTTAAATGACGTGTTAGGTCGTGATCAAACCTTAAGATTAATTGATAATGAAGTGATTGAAATAGCTCCATTAGCCTATATGAGAGGCCGTACATTAGATAATGCATATGTGATTTTAGATGAAGCACAAAATACTACACCTGAACAAATGAAAATGTTTTTAACACGATTAGGTTTTGGTTCAAAAATGGTGGTAACAGGTGATATTACACAAGTCGATTTACCAAAAGGTGTTAAATCCGGTTTAGCAATCGCAAATGAGATCTTAAAAGATATTAAGGGGATTAAATTTATTCACTTGACTGGAACAGATGTTGTCAGACACCCACTTGTTCAAAAGATTATTCGTGCATATGATGCACAATAATGAATTTGTTAACTATGGTAAAGGAGATTAACATGAATATTGTTGATTACATTGATGAAGATAATTTAATTAAAAAAGAAGATAAAGATATGTTAACAGAGCTAATTCACTATACATTAAAAAAAGAAGATATTTCGTTTAATTATGAGGTGAGTGTTAGTTTTGTAGATAATTTAGCAATACAAAAATTAAACAATGATTATAGAGGAATAGATGAAGTGACTGATGTTTTATCATTTCCATTAATTGAAGATTTTAATGCTGAATTTTCAAATCATGTTTATCCATTAGGCGATATTGTTATCTCAATAGATAAAGTAACTGAACAAGCTAAGTTATACAATCATAGTTTTAAAAGAGAATTAGGATTTTTAATTGTCCATAGTATTTTGCATTTATTAGGCTATATTCATGAGACTGATGCAGAAGAAAAAGAAATGTTTCAACGTCAAGAAACTATTTTAAAGGAATTTGGACTTGAAAGAGAATAAGCGAGGAATAGGTTTCAAGTTCGCTTGGTCAGGTATTAAAGTTGCGTTCCAAACAGAAAAGAATTTCCGAATTCATCTTATAATTGGGATAAGTATTATTTTATTAAGTTTAATTCTTAATCTTAATCAATTAGAATGGTTTATGGTGTTAATTGCAATTGCTTTAGTTATTGTTGCAGAATTATTTAATTCTATTATAGAAAGGTTAATAGATTATTTAAAGCCTGAAACACATATTCAAGCAAAAGAAATCAAAGATATAAGTGCAGGTGCAGTATTAATAGCAGCGATTTTTGCTGCTACTATTGGAAGTATAATATTTATACCAAAATTATTAGCTATATTATAATAAAAAGATAAGTTTTATGGAGGTATTTTATGACAAAACCATTTAAATCAGGATTTATTACCATTGTTGGTCGACCTAATGTGGGTAAGTCTACATTTTTAAATCAAGCAATTGGAGAAAAAGTCTCAATTATCAGTGATAAGATTCAAACCACGCGTAATCGAATTCAAGGAATATTAACATCAGAAGATTCACAAATTGTCTTTATTGATACACCAGGAGTTCATAAGCCAAAACACCGTTTAGGGGATTATATGGTTGATGTTTCAATGCGAACATTACATGATGCGGATGTTGTATTGTTTTTTATTAATGCTAAAGAAGGATATGGAAAAGGCGATCAATTTATTATTGATCGTTTGAAAACATTAGATCAACCGATTTATTTGGTGATTAATAAAGTGGATTTAATTAATCCAGATGATTTATTTCCCTTAATTGATCAATATAAAGATAAATGCGAATTTGAAGAAATTATTCCAATTTCAGCATTAAACGGTAATAATGTACAACAACTATTAGACATGGTAAAACAACATTTACCAGAAGGTCCTAAATATTTTGATGAAGAACAATATACTGATCACTCAACAAGATTTATGGTTAGTGAATTAATTCGTGAAAAAGTATTACATCATACAGAAGAAGAAATCCCGCATTCAATTAACGTAATTGTCGAAAGTATGAAAGAAGATAATGGTAAAACACACATTAATGCAACAATTGTTGTTGAAAGAGATTCTCAAAAAGGTATTGTAATTGGTAAGCAAGGTAAAATGTTAAAGAAAATTGGTAGTGAAGCGAGAAAAGATATTGAAACTTTAATTGATGATAAAGTATTTTTAGAATTATGGGTTAAAGTCCAAAAGGATTGGAGAAATAAAGAAGCGATGTTAAAACAATATGGTTTCGATTTTGATGAGTACTAAACGAGGTGTTTTATGTGTTAAGGACAATTGAAGGCATTGTAATTAAAACGCAAAACTATGGTGAAACACATAAAATCATTACAATTTTTAGTAAAGAAATCGGCAAAATTTCAGCAATTTGTCGAGGTGCAAATAAAGGTAAAAGTAAGTTATCAGCTTTAGCTCAACCATTTATAAAGGCAAATTTTCTCATATATGTGAGTAAGGGTTTGAGCACTGTTCAACAAGGTGAAATTATTGAATCTTACCGGACGATTAGAGAAGATATTATGAAAACAGCTTATGCAGCTTACCTTACTGAATTGACAATGATGCTCACAGAAGATAAAGAAGCTGAACGATATTTATATAATCAATTGGATTTAACATTGGATTGGATAAATAAAGAAGAGGAATTAATGGTCCCTTTATTTATGCTTGAATTAAAATTATTTAAACGAGGTGGCTTTGCACCTATAATTGATAGTTGTGCAAGATGTGGTAATGTAAATAATTTAACATCATTTTCAATCAAAGAGGGTGGATTACTTTGTTCAAATTGTTTTCACACTGATGAACAAGCGATGCTTATTTCACCGAATGTGATTAAATTATTACCTATCTTTATGAACGCTGGACTTGAACAAATAGGTTCAATTAATATGAAAAAATCAAATATTCAACTCTTACGAAAAATTTTTGACAATTATTATGACACCTATGGTAGTTATCAATTAAAATCTAAACGATTTTTATCACAGATTACACGATTAGAAGGTTAAAATATTGACTTAATAGGCTTTATTAGGTATGATTTGATTAGCTAATATTACGATGACGAAGAAAAAATAACCTTTAATATTTAAAAGCGATTCTAGAATGGTGAAAGCTAGAAAAAAGGTTAATAGGCCCTTCATGAGTAATACACTTTAAAGAGGCTCTTAGGATAAGAGCAAGTAGGGTGGAACCGCGGAAAAAAATCCGTCCCTATGCTTTGTAACTTACAAGGCATAGGGACGGATTTTTACTTTTTTAAAATAAGAATGGAGGAATATCAATGAATATACAAGAAATGATATTAAATTTACAGAATTACTGGGCAAAACAAGATTGTATTTTAATGCAAGCTTATGATGTTGAAAAGGGTGCAGGGACAATGTCTCCAATGACACTACTTAGAACACTAGGTCCAGAACCATGGAATGTTGCTTATGTAGAACCTTCAAGACGACCTGATGACGGACGCTATGGAGAAAACCCAAACCGTTTATATCAACATCATCAGTTCCAAGTGATTATGAAACCTTCACCAGATAATATTCAAGATCTTTATTTAGACTCTTTAATTAATTTAGGGATTGATCCATTAAAACATGACATTCGTTTTGTTGAAGACAACTGGGAAAACCCAACACTCGGAGCAGCAGGCTTAGGTTGGGAAGTATGGCTTGACGGAATGGAAGTAACACAATTTACATATTTCCAACAAGTTGGTGGCCTAGAAGCTAATCCTGTTTCGGTTGAATTAACATACGGAATAGAGCGATTAGCTTCATATATTCAAGATAAAGAAAATGTATTTGATTTAGAATGGGTCGATGGTGTGACAGTAGGAGATATATTCCTGCAACCAGAATACGAACATTCAAAATATGCTTTTGAAGACTCAAATACAGAAACATTATTTGAATTATTTAATTTATATGAAGCAGAAGCAAAAGCTACGATGGATAAAGGATTAATATTCCCATCATATGATTATGTTTTAAAATGTTCACACACATTCAATTTACTAGATGCTAAAGTTGTGATTTCAGTAACTGAAAGAACAGGCTATATTGGACGCGTTCGTCATTTAGCTAGAAATATATCACAAGCTTATGTAGAAGAAAGAGAAAAATTAGGCTTTCCGATGTTGAAAGGAGAAAATAAAAATGATTAAACAAATTTTATTTGAAGTCGGTGTTGAAGAATTACCAGCTCGTTTTATTGATGATGCACAGGCTGAACTCTATGAAAAAACAAAAAAATGGTTAACAGAATCACGTATCAGCTTTGATGAAGTGACAACTTTTTCAACGCCAAGACGTCTAGCAGTTATGATATCAAATGTTAGCGAAGAACAAAAAACAATTACTGAAGAAGTAAGAGGACCTGCACTTAAGATTGCTAAAGATGAAGCAGGTGAATGGACAAAAGCAGCAATAGGATTTACTAAAGGACAAGGATTATCAACCGATGACATTTATATAAAAAAAGAAAAAAATGTTGAATATATTTTTGTTGAAAAAACAATTGAAGGACGATCTACAAAAGAGATTTTACCAGAATTTGAAAAAATTATTAGTTCACTTCATTTTAAACAAACTATGCGTTGGGGAGACTTGTCATATAAATTCGCAAGACCGATTAGATGGCTTGTTGCTTTAGCAGATAATGAGATTATTCCATTTGAAATTGCTAATGTTGTTACGAGTAGAGAAACACGTGGTCATCGATTCTTAGGTAAACATATTGAATTATCAGATGCAAGCGAATATGAGAAAGCTCTTGAAGCAAACTATTGTATCCCTAATCCTAAAAAACGCGAAGAAATGATTGTTACACAATTAAAAGAATTAGAAGTCGAAAATAAATTTAACATTATTATTGATCCAGAACTCCTTATAGAAGTAAGAAATTTAGTTGAGTATCCAACAGCGTTTTATGGATCATATGAAGATCATTTTCTTTCATTACCATCTGAAGTGTTAATTACATCAATGAAAGAACATCAGCGTTACTTCCCTGTTGTTAATGATGCAAAAGAGTTATTGCCTTATTTTGTTAGTGTGAGAAATGGTGATGATCAAGCATTAGAAAATGTAGCAGCAGGAAATGAAAAAGTATTAAGAGCAAGACTTTCTGATGGAGAATTTTTCTATGAAGAAGATCAAAAAAATACAATCGACTTTTATTTAGAGAAAATGGAAACAGTTGTGTATCAAGAAAAAATTGGAACGTTAGCAGAAAAAGTGACTAAAGTAACAGCAATAGCAAAAGAAATTGGTCATTTATTAGAAGTAGATTATGATACAGCTGAAAAAATACAGCGAGCGGCTGCTATTAGTAAATTTGATTTAATGACAGATATGGTTAATGAATTCCCAGAATTACAAGGTGTTATGGGAGAAAAATATGCACTTATTTTAGGAGAAGATAAGTCGGTTGCTGAAGCGGTAAAAGAGCATTATTTACCAGTACAAGCAAATGATAAGTTACCAAAATCAATTATTTCTACTGTCGTAAGTATTGCAGATAAACTTGATACAGTCATTAGTTCAATTTCAGTAGGATTAATGCCATCAGGTTCACAAGATCCATATGGACTACGGAGACAAGCACTTGGTGTATTACGTATTATTGAGGAAAAAGAATGGGATTTAAGAGTTGAAGAATTACTTGCAATAGTTGTAAACATATATCAAATTGAAGATGAATCAATAAAAGAACAAATTAAAAACTTCTTTAGACAACGTGTTCAGTATTTATTTACTCAAAGCGGCTTAGAACAAGATATTGTCAAATCAGTAACAAATGAAAAACTAGGTAATTTAGCTTATGCTCATAATAAAGCTGTTGTTTTATCTCATAAACGAAATGATAAAGCATTTAAACCTGTTCAAGAAGCATTAGTTCGAATATTAAACTTAAATACAAAAGATGCCATACCAGAAGTAGATGAAACATTATTTGAAACAGAATCTGAAAAAGTATTGTTTGAAAAATATCAAGTAGTTAAAAAGTCGTTCCGTATTAATAATATCGAATTAAAAGCAGAAGACGCATTTGATAATCTAACTGACTTAACAGATGAAATTACAAATTTCTTTGATAACAATATGGTTATGGCAGAAGATATTAAAGTAAGAGAGAATCGTTTATGTCTAGTTGAAAGCATCGCCACTATGATAAAAGAATACGCAGATTTAACAGTTATTGAATGGAATCAGAGTTTTAACTAAATGATGTTATTTTTAGTTTTATTGCTTTGAATTAATATAGGTGGTGAAGAAGTGGAATTATCAGACCGTCAAGAAACGATCATTGAAATCGTAAAGGAAAACGGCCCTATTACAGGCGAGAAAATATCAAGTCAATTAAATTTATCTCGTGCAACAATTAGACCGGATCTTGCCATTCTTACAATGGCAGGATTTCTTGATGCAAGACCACGTGTAGGATACTTTTATACTGGAAAAACAGGTTCAGAACTTTTAACTGAAAAAGTTAAGCAGTATAAAGTAAAAGATTTTCAATCTGTTCCTGTCGTAGTTAAAGAAAATATATCTGTTTATGATGCAATCTCTAGTATGTTTCTTGGAGATGTAGGTACATTATTTGTTGTAGATGATAATGGGTCACTCACGGGTGTTTTATCTAGAAAAGATTTACTTAGAGCAAGTTTAGGTAATCAAGATTTAAATACTGTACCAATTCACATCATAATGACACGTATGCCTAATATAACAGTATGTGAACCTAATGAGTTATTAATCGAAAGTGCTAAAAAACTAATTGATAAACAAATTGATGGTTTGCCAGTAGTTAAAGAAAACAATCATGGTTTACAAGTTGTTGGCCGGATTACAAAAACAACGATTACTCGTGCATTTGTAGATCTTATTCTAGATGAATAATTTCCTAAGTTAAAAATTTTAATACAAATAAAAATTATATTCTTAATTATAAAGTTGAATAGGAGGTTATGTCGTGAAAAGAAAACCATCGGTATATATATTATCTGACTCGGTAGGGGATACGGCTGAACTTGTTATGAAAGCAGGTTTAAGTCAATTTTTAACGAATGATTATGATATTCAACGTATCCCTTATGTAGAAGATGAACAAACAGTTGATGAAACTTTACAAATTGTTAGTGAAAAAGAAGGTATTCTTGGATTTACAGTGGTTGATCCTGAATTACGTAAATATATTAATGAGCAAACGAACAAATTAGAAATTGAAGCAATTGATATTATGGGTCCAATGATGGATGCAATGGAAAGAACTTTTAAAAATGAACCAAGATTTGAACCTGGTCTAGTTTACAAGTTGGATAAAGATTATTTTAAACGCATTGAGTCAATAGAATTCGCAGTTAGATATGATGATGGAAGAGACCCTCGTGGTATATCGCGAGCTGATATTGTTTTAATAGGTGTTTCTCGTACTTCAAAAACGCCATTATCACAATACCTTGCTCATAAGCGATTAAAAGTAGCGAATGTACCCGTGATGCCAGAAGTGGATGTGCCTGAAGAGTTATTTAATATTGATCCAAAAAAATGTATTGGATTGAAGATTGATCCTGAGAAACTAAATCACATTCGTAAAGAAAGATTAAAAGCACTCGGACTAGGTGAGCATGCTAATTATGCACATAAAAAAAGAATTGAAGAAGAACTCGTATACTTCAATCAAATCATTAATAAAATTGGATGCGATGTGATTGACGTTTCAAACAAAGCAGTTGAAGAAACTGCAAATATCATTTTACAGAAACATAAAGCCTTATCATCAGATTAGAAAGTTGAATATTCATGCAAAATAAGCTATAATTAACTATTGGAATTAATTATAATAAGATTGTTTAAAAAAATAAATTCAGGGTATAAAAAATTATATCTACTGCATTAATTAAGAGGAATTGGTGATATTAATGACCAATATGATTCACGAAGAGAAAATTGAAGAAGTTAGACTAACAAATGACATTGTTGATGTTGTCAGTGAATATGTTCAGTTAAAAAAACAAGGCAGAAACCATTTTGGTTTATGTCCCTTTCACGATGAAAATACACCATCATTTTCTGTAGCCGAAGAAAAACAAATATTTCATTGTTTTGGTTGTGGAAAAGGAGGTAATGTATTTTCTTTTCTTATGGAGATCGAACAGTTTTCATTTATTGAAGCAGTTAAATATTTAGCTGCGCAAAGTCAAATCGCATTGCCTGAAATAAATGATTCAAAGCAAAACAAGTTATCCAATGAAGCTACGACACTACTAAATGCTTATGAATGGTTAACTAAGTATTACCATCATTTATTAAAGTATACTGAAAATGGCGAGAAAGCACTGAAGTATTTTACAGAGCGAGGCATTACTGAAGAAACAATCGATACATTTGAACTCGGCTATTCACCAAGTGATGAAAGAGTTACAGCTGAGTTTTTAATTAAGAAAGGCTTTCATCAACAAACGCTTGTCAAAGCTGGTATTTTGTCGCTTAAAGGAGAAATAGCGACAGATCCATTTAAAGCACGAATTATTTTCCCAATTAACAATCATCTCGGAAAAACAGTAGGATTTGGTGGGCGATCAATTCAAGAAAATCATCAACCTAAATACCTTAATAGTCCTGAAAATGAATTGTTTCATAAAGGGAGCTTACTTTATAATTTCGATTTAGCTAAAAACGAAGTTAGGAAAAAAAGTGAAGTGATTGTTTTAGAAGGTTATATGGATGTGATAACTGCTTATCAAGCAGGGTTTAAAAATACAGTTGCAACATTAGGAACAGCATTATCAGAAATTCAAGCAAAGCTTTTAAAACGTTATGCTGAAACAATTATTATTTGCTTTGACGCAGATAATGCAGGCGTTAAAGCCAGTTATCAAGCGGCGATGACTTTACGTAAAATTGGTGCAGACATTCGCATTGCACAAGTACCGAATAAGTCAGATCCAGATGCTTATATTTTAGAAAATGGTGCAAAAAAGTTTCAAGAAGAAGTGTTAGATCAAAGTCAAACATTTACTAAATTTTATATGACGTATAAACAAAGTGATTATAATTTATCAATTGAAAGTGATCGAATTAATTATATTGAAGAAATGGTCAAACATATAGCAACAATTAATAGTCCAATTGAACGAGAGATATACATTAAGGACTTAAGTGCGAAGTTTGAACTCACTGAAGAAACACTTACTAATGAAGTAAATCGTCAAGTGAAACAAACAACGCAATTAACTACAAATAGACAAGCACCACTTCCAGAGCCACCACCTGTTTCTAGACAGTACCACAATCGTAATAAAACACGACTTGCTTTTGAGAATGCAGAAAGATATCTCATCGCAAACTTATTAAAAAATAATTTTACAGAAAAGATACAAAGAGAAATAGGTATTAATTTTAATCTAGATATTCATAAAGTTATTGTTACTCATATTTATGCCTTACTAGAAGAATATGAAACGATCAATGTCAGTCAACTGTATGATAAATTGAATGATGAAGAACTTATTCAAACAATTACAGATATCGCATTGATTCCAATAAGTGATTCTATTAGTGAAGCTGAAATCAATGATTATATTAAAATGATTCATCGTCAAGCTAATGAACAGCCTGAGCTTGATAAGTTGAAAAATGAGTTAGCTTTAGCTGAAAAAAATCAAGATAGTAAACAAGCTGGTATAATAGCTGATAAAATTATTCAATTAATACGTAATAAAGGTTAGAACTCGTTAAATCATTAGGAGGCGATTTTTTTGACAGATAAAAAAGACACAGATCTAATTGAAGATGAAATGACTTTAGAGGAAGTAAAGAAAGATTTGTTGAAAACAGGAAAAAAAGAAGGCGAACTTGCATATGAAGAAGTGGCAGATCGTCTATCAACATTTGAAATAGAACCAGAACAAATTGATGCTTTTTATGAAGAGTTAGAAAATAAAGGTGTTAAAGTAGTTGGTGACGAAAAAGAAGAGTCTCTTTCAGATAACTTACGTGATTTAAGTGTTCCTTTAGGGATTAAAATTAATGATCCTGTACGTATGTATTTAAAAGAAATTGGTCGTGTAGAACTATTAACTGCAGAAGAGGAAGTAGCTTTAGCTAAACGAATTTTAGAAAATGATGAAATGGCTAGTCGTGAACTTGCAGAAGCAAACTTACGACTAGTTGTTAGTATCGCTAAAAGATATGTTGGTCGAGGTATGTTATTTTTAGATTTAATTCAAGAAGGAAATATGGGATTAATGAAAGCAGTAGAAAAATTCGACCATGAAAAAGGATTTAAATTCAGTACGTATGCAACTTGGTGGATTAGACAAGCAATTACACGTGCGATAGCTGACCAAGCCCGAACAATCCGTATCCCTGTTCATATGGTTGAAACGATTAACAAACTAATACGAATTCAAAGACAACTTCTTCAAGACTTGGGTCGCGAGCCAACACCTGAAGAAATTGGTGAAGAAATGGAGATTACACCTGATAAAGTTAGAGATATCTTAAAAATATCTCAAGAACCTGTTTCATTAGAAACACCAATTGGTGAAGAAGATGATTCTCACTTAGGTGATTTTATTGAAGACCAAGAAGCTGTTTCACCATCAGATCATGCTGCTTATGAATTATTAAAAGAACAATTAGAAGATGTATTAGATACGTTAACTGATCGTGAAGAAAACGTATTAAGACTAAGATTTGGTTTAGATGATGGACGTACACGAACACTTGAAGAAGTTGGTAAAGTGTTTGGAGTAACAAGAGAAAGAATTCGTCAAATTGAAGCAAAAGCACTTAGGAAATTAAGACATCCAAGCCGTAGTAAACAGCTGAAAGATTTCTTAGAATAAAAGAGAAAAAGTAAAACTTTTCGATAAATAAGGGTTTTACTTTCAACTATTGATAAAATCTAGTAAAATGAATATAGTCATAGTATATTTATTATTACTAGATTTACATAAGGAGGAGCAGGGAGAATGAAAACAAACATTATTCCGTTTGCAATTATAGCTATTGTAGGTATATTTGCAGTCGTCATCGTTTCTTCAATTGGTGTAAGCCAGCGTGCAGATATTCAAAATGCAGAAGAAAATGGCGGAGAAACAGAAGAGGTAACAGAAGAAGAAGCATCAGATCCAGAGGCTCTGTTTGCTAATAGCTGTGCAAGTTGTCACGGTGGAGATTTAACAGGTGGAGCAGGTCCTGATTTAACAACAGTTGGTGCTAACTTATCAGCTGAAGAAATTGAAGATGTTATTTTAAATGGTCAAGGCACTATGCCTCCAGGATTACTTCAAGGCCAGGAAGCTAATGAAGTAGCAGCATGGCTTGCAGAAATGAAATAAATATATTTTTAAAAAGAAAAGCTTTCTGATTATCAGAAAGCTTTTCTCGATTATATAAAGCTTTTAGGAGAATCTTATGGAAACTTTGCACATTTCTTCACGATTAAAAAAAATAGCTAAATATATCGCTAAAGGTAGTTACTTTGCCGATATCGGTTCTGATCACGCTTATCTACCGACATATGTATGTTTAAATGATTCAACTTCTAAAGCAATTGCAGGTGAAGTTAATCAAGGACCATTTCAAAATGCACAAGATGTCGTAAATATGTATGATTTAACTAAGCAAATTGATGTGCGGTTAGGTGATGGGTTAGACGTTTTACATACTGATTTACCTGATACACTAGTTATTGCTGGTATGGGTGGTAAATTAATTGAACGTATTCTAACAGATAACTTACATCAAACCTTACAGATAAATAAATTAATTTTACAACCTAATATCGATGCTGATCGTTTACGGAAATGGTTTATTGAACAAAACTATTATTTAACTCATGAAGAAATAGTAGAAGAAAATGATCATTTTTATGAAATATTGGTTGCTGAACAAATTGAACATGAAAATGTGTATGATGCGTCAATTGATCAAGCAAAACAAATATATTTTGGCACCCTACTATTAAAAGAACGATCAACAGAATTTCTAAAAAAATGGCAATTAGAAAAAATAAATCTACAAAGAATTATTAAAGATATGAAACAAGCTAAACAAATTAATGAACTAAAATTAAATCAATTCAAAAATAAGTTGAATTGGATTGAGGAGGTTTTAAATTATGAGTCAGATAACAAATAATGCAATCTTTAAAAAAATGGAAGAATGGGCACCTCAATCACTTGGTTATGATTGGGATAATAATGGTTTACAGGTAGGTGCTAAAACAAATCCGGTTAAAAATGTTTTAATTAGCTTGGACGTCTTAGAAAAAACAGTTGATGAAGCGATTGAAAATAATATAGATTTAATTGTTGCGCATCATCCTTTATTGTTTAAAGGATTAAAACAAATTGATTTTGAGACGCCAAAAGGTAGAACACTTAAGAAACTCATTGAAAATAATATTAGTGTTTATGCTGCACATACGAATTTAGATATTGCTGATGGTGGAGTAAATGATATGATTGCTGAAAAATTAGCAATTAAAAATACAAAACCGTTAGTTAACACAAAATCAACGTCACTTTTTAAAGTGGTTGTTTATGTACCCAAAGACCACCTTTCAAAAGTTAAAGCGGCTTTAAGTAAAGCAGGCGCTGGTGAGATTGGAAATTACTCACATTGTAGCTTTGAGACCATAGGTCAAGGCCAATTTAAACCTTCAGATGAAGCAAATCCACATAGTGGCACACGGGGAGAATTATTTATTGGTGAAGAAGTTAAATTAGAAGTAATTGTCACTGAAGACAAATTAAATAAAGCAGTAGATCAAATGAAAAATGCTCATCCATATGAAGAAGTAGCTTATGATACTTTAAAGCTTGAAAATAAAGATAAAACATTCGGCATAGGTCGTATAGGCTGTTTAAAAAAAGAGATTAGTGTACAATTACTCTGTAAACAAATAAAAGAAAAATTAAATGTAGATAGATTAAGAGTGAGTGGTGACCTTAATAAAAAAGTGCAAAAGATAGCTGTTTTAGGTGGTAGTGGTGAGAAGTATATTCATGATGCATTTAAACAAAAAGCTGATGTTTTAATTACAGGCGATATTACATTCCACTTAGCGCAAGAAGCCATCGAATTAGGTATTGTGGTCATTGATGCAGGCCATTATATTGAAGAAATAATGAAAGAATCTGTTAAAAACTATTTAGAAACAAGTTTTTCAAACGATTCCGTTCATTTTGTTGTTTCACAAGAAAACACCAATCCATTTACATTTATATAAAAAAGCTGTCATATATTGATGGTTATTAAGCGAGGTAGATATAATGACAAGCAATTCATTTTCAAATTTAAAATTAAATGACACTTTAGTAAGTGTTACGGAACAATTATTTTTTAAAGAACCAACTGAAATACAAGCTAAAGTGATTCCAGAAATTTTAAATCATAAAAGTATTATTGGCGAATCACAAACAGGTTCTGGAAAAACACACGCTTTTTTATTACCTTTATTCAATCAAATTGAAGAAGATAAAAATGAAGTCCAGTATGTTATTACAGTTCCAACACGTGAATTAGCGATGCAAATTCATGCTGATATTGAAGAAATTATCAAGCTATCAGATAAAAAAGGTATATGGACATCACGTTTATTAGTTGGTGGACTTGATCGTGAACGCATGAAAAAACAATTACAAAACACACCAGATATCATTATAGGAACGCCAGGTCGTATTTTAGACATGATCAAAGAAAATGCTGTTTCTATTTATACCGCTAAAGCGTTTGTTATTGATGAAGCAGATTTAATGCTTGATTTAGGATTTTTAGGAGAGTTAGACCAATTGCTTGTGCGTGCCCGTAAAGATATTCAAACGCTTGTTTTTTCAGCTACAATCCCTGAAAAGTTAGAGCATTTCTTCAAAAAATATTTACGACAACCAACACATATAAAAGTTGAAAGTGCAGTTACACCACTTACAATTGAACATAAAATCATCGAATTAAGACATCGTAATCCAATTGAATTAATTCAAATGATTTCTGAAAATGTCAGACCCTATGTCGCTATTGTATTTGCAAACAATAAAGAAAAAGCAGATCAATTGTTTAAAGACTTAAAAAAAGCAGGTTTAAATGTTGGAATTTTGCATGGTGGATTAAGTGCGCGTGAAAGAAAAAGAATGGTAAATGATTTACGTGATTTAAAATATGAATATATTGTTGCAACAGACTTAGCTTCAAGAGGAATTGATATACCTGGTGTAAGTCATATTATAAATGTTGAACTTCCAAGTGAAGTTGATTTTTATGTTCACCGAGTAGGTCGTACGGCTCGAGCAGGTAATGAAGGAATGGCAATAAGTTTCTTTAATGAAACAGATGCATCATTAATTGAAGAGTTAGAAAAACGCGGCATTAACTTCACCTATTCTGATATTACGACAGAAGGTTTCATTTCTAGAAAACCTTGGAATAAACGTGTAAAAAGAAAAAATAAAACAACCGATTTAGATCGTTTAGCTTGGCAACAAGTTAAAAAGCCTAAAAAAGTTAAGCCAGGTTATAAAAAGAAAATGAAAAATCAACAAGAAGCAATTAAGCGTAGTTTAGTGCAACAAAAAAATAAAAAACGCAGAAAATAATTTTGAGGTGATTTAATGGTGAAATTAGGTTCTCACGTTTCAATGAGTGGTAAAAAAATGTTATTAGGTTCAAGTGAAGATGCTGCTTCTTATGGCGCAAACACATTTATGATATATACAGGTGCACCTCAAAATACACGTAGACGTCCAATTGAGGAATTAAATATTGAAGCAGGACAATCACATATGAAAGAACATGGTATGAGTGACATTATTGTTCATGCACCTTACATTATTAATATTGCAAATACAACAAAACCAGCAACTTTTGAGTTAGGTGTTGAATTTTTAACATCAGAAATCGAAAGAACTGAAAGTCTTGGTGCAAAACAAATTGTTCTCCATCCAGGCGCGCATGTTGGTGCAGGTGTTGAAAAAGGTACAGCCCGGATTATTGAAGGATTAAATGAAGTACTCCAAAAAGATCAAACAGTTAATATTGCTCTTGAAACAATGGCAGGAAAAGGAACGGAAATTGGTCGTTCATTTGATGAAATTGCTCGAATTATTGACGGTGTTCATTATAATGAAAAATTAACCGTCTGCCTTGATACGTGTCATATTCATGATGCAGGATATGATATTGTTTCTGATTTTGATGGTGTATTAACTGAATTTGATAAAATTATTGGTTTAGACCGCATTCAAGTCATTCATGTTAATGACAGTAAAAATGAACGTGGTGCAAGCAAAGACCGTCATGAGAATATCGGTTTTGGTCATATTGGCTTTGATCCACTTAATTACATTGTTCATTTAGATACTTTTAAAGATATTCCTAAAATATTAGAGACACCTTTTGTTGGAGAAGAAAAAAATAATAAAAGACCTCCTTACAAAGAAGAGATTGCTATGTTAAAATCAAAACAATTCAATGAAAATTTACTTGAATTAATTATGAAGTAATTTTAAAAGCTATAATTAGTATAAGACTAACTATAGCTTTTTTTACTATTTACATTATAAAAATAAAGGAGTGTTTAAATGAATGAACTCATGCAATTATCTGTGATGAGCTTTGTCATTGTTGGTCTTGGTACGATGTTTTTAATAGGTGAAGTTCTTGTTAATATGCGTGGTGTATTTGCACTATTAGGTATATTTTTCATGACATTATTCTTTTATACACATATACCTAACATGAGTATGATCATTATTATGTTTATCATATATCTGGTAGGGTTAATTTTAATAGTAATTGATGGAAAGGTATTAAATGATGGGACATTAACAACATTAGGTATTGTCAGTATGATTATTTCTGTTTCGATTGCAGCACCCAATTTAGCATCAGGAATTTATTCAGTAATAGGAATTGTAATTGGAGCAGTTTTGTCATTGACATTTTTGAAACTATTCAAAAAAAGAGAAATGTGGGGTAAACTTGCATTAAAAGATCGCTTAACAACAGAAGAAGGATATACAACACTAACAGAAGAATATACACAGTTAGTTGGACAAACAGGAACTACTTTAACCGATTTACGACCCTCCGGTACGATAAGCATAAATGAGAAAGAATATAGTGCTATTTCAACTGGAAATTGGATTCATAAAAATGAAAAAATACATGTGATTGATGTTGATGGAACAAAAATACAAGTTGAATTAATTGACGAAACTAAATGATTGTAAATTTAATGTAAATTATCAGAAATATCCTTTACATTTAAATGAAAATTATTAATAATAGAGTTGCAATGATTGATCATATACATAAAAAACAATTAGTGGAGTTGATAATCAATTGGAATTAGACATACAGACACTTATTTTTAATTTTGTTGGTGGTTTAGGTATATTTTTACTTGGTATAAAATATATGGGTGATGGTTTACAAAAAACAGCTGGGGATAGATTACGAGATATTTTAGATAAATTTACCAGTAATCCATTTTTAGGTGTTCTTTCCGGTATTATTGTCACAATATTAATTCAGAGTAGTTCTGGAACGACTGTTTTAACTGTAGCCTTTGTTAATGCCGGATTCATGTCACTTAGACAAGCGATTGGTGTGATTATGGGGGCTAACATAGGAACGACCGTAACGGCCTTTATTATCGGTTTTAATATCGGTGAGTATTCTTTACCAATTATGGCCATTGGTAGTTTCATGTTATTCTTCTTTGATAAAGAAAAAGTTAATGCACTTGGTCAAGCAGTATTTGGATTTGGATCATTATTCTTTGGACTTGATTTAATGGGTTCTGCAATGAAACCGTTAAGTGGATTAGATTCATTCCATGAACTAACACTAGATATGAGTTCAAATCCAATTTTAGGTGTTGTGATTGGGACAGTTCTGACATTAGTTGTTCAGAGTTCAAGTGCGACAATTGGTATTTTACAAGGGCTTTATGGAGAAGGTGCCATGTCTTTACAAGCAGCTATTCCAGTCTTATTTGGAGACAACATTGGAACCACAATTACAGCTCTTCTTGCTGCATTAGGTGCATCTGTTGCTGCTAAAAGAGCTGCCTTTACTCATATTATCTTTAACTTACTCGGGGCTACGATATTCTTAATCTTGTTAACCCCATTTATCGGTTTTGTGGAATATTTACAAACACAACTCAGTTTGAATCCACAAATGACGATTGCATTTGCACATGGTAGTTTTAACATTATTAACACAGTTATTCAATTCCCGTTCATTGGTTTATTAGCATGGATTGTTGTTAAATTGATACCTGGAGAAGAAGTGATGGTTGAATATAAACCACAACATTTAGATCCAATCTTTATCCAGCAATCATCAACTGTCGCTTTAGCACAAGCTAAATCAGAAATTATCCGTATGGGTGAATATGCTGTTAAAGGATTAGAAGAAACAAATCAATATATTACAACTGAAAATCCAAAGCACTCCGAATTAGCGATTCAAATCGAAGGAGCTCTAAACAATTTAGATAGGGCAATCACCGATTATCTTGTTACAATCGCTGGTCGAACAATGTCTGAAGCGGATAGTTCTAAACATACAGCGTTAATGGATACTGTCAGAGACGTTGAACGAATTGGAGATCACTTTGAAAATATTATTGAGTTAGTTGATTATAAAATTTCAAACAAAATTCTCTTAACTGAAGATGCACATGAAGATTTAACGACGATGTTTGACTTAACAATTGCTACAGTTGCTCAAGCTGTAAAAGCATTAGAAACAATGGACCGAGAAGAAGCAATGCTCGTTATTCAAAAAGAAGATCAAATCGATAAAATGGAACGTGCATACAGAAAGAAACATATTATTAGAATGAACGAATCAAGATGTACAGGATCTGCAGGAATTGTATTTGTCGATATGTTAAGTAACTTAGAACGTATTGGAGACCATGCAGTTAATATAGCAGAAGAAGTTTTAGGGAAAAAAGCATAATAATATTTGCATTCACTGAAAATAAATGCTATATTAATTACTGTTGTTAAGAAAAGCCATTTCAAACAATAATGTCATTAAAACACTGAATAAATCATAAGTGTTGACAAAGAAACTAAAGTATAGTAAATTAATACTTGTCGCTAAAATAATATATTAATAAACATACAATAACATTTATTATTAAGGATCACCCTTTATAATCAACTGTAAAGGGTGATATTTACTTAATATTCCGCAGTAGCTCAGTGGTAGAGCAATCGGCTGTTAACCGATCGGTCGTAGGTTCGAATCCTACCTGCGGAGCCATAATGGCGGTGTAGCTCAGCTGGCTAGAGCGTTCGGTTCATA
>Ga0079226_10000421_pt1 | contig 29422 bp, 25 predicted proteins | sample Poulit2014_FD_76345 | JGI IMG/M metagenome (GOLD analysis project Ga0079226, IMG submission 76345) | Agricultural soil microbial communities from Georgia to study Nitrogen management - Poultry litter 2014 | ecosystem: Environmental > Terrestrial > Soil > Agricultural land | place: USA: Georgia...
CGCTAAAGTTCCATACTCAGGGTTAAATGCACGGAGCATCATACCTTGACCAATACCCGCAACCCAAAGTGAGACAATGTAGATAACGATACCGATTGTTGCCAACCAGAAGTGAGCAAAGATTAAACGCTCGCTCCAAATTTTACCACCGAATACGCGTGGAACCATGTGATAGAGTGATGCAAATGTAATCATTGCAACCCATCCAAGAGCACCCGCATGAACGTGACCTACCGTCCAGTCAGTATAGTGTGATAACGCGTTTACTGAACGTAAACTCATTAATGGACCTTCAAATGTCGCCATACCATAGAATGATAATGAAACTACCATGAAGCGAATAATTGGATTTGTACGAATCGTATCCCATGCACCCGATAACGTCATAATCCCGTTAATCATACCACCCCATGATGGGAGCAAAAGAATAATCGAGAATGTCGCTGAAAGTGATGAAACCCAGTCAGGAAGTGAAGTCCAATGTAAATGGTGCGCACCAGCCCACATATAAAGGAATGTTAATGCCCAGAAGTGAACAATTGAAAGACGATACGAGTATACAGGACGCCCAGCTTCTTTTGGCACGAAGTAGTACATCATCCCTAGGAATGCAACCGTTAAGATAAATCCAACCGCGTTATGTCCATACCACCATTGAACCATCGCATCTTGCATACCACTGAATACGTTATATGATTTAAGACCTTCTGCACCAAATACTGGAATAGAAATATTGTTAAATACATGAAGAAGCGTTGTTGCAAGAATAAATGCTAAATAGAACCAGTTAGCAACATAGATATGCTTTTGCTTACGACGTAAAACTGTCGTCACATATACTAAGAAATATGTTAACCAAAGTACTGCTACAGCCCAGTCAAAGATCCACTCAAACTCAGCATACTCTTTACCTTGCGTATAACCCATCATGTAGCTAATTGGTACTAACGTAAATACGATCGTCCAACCAATCCACACGATATATGCAAGTACTGGAAATGCCAAGCGAACTTGACAGGTTCTCTGTACAACATAAAAAGACGTACCAATTAACGCCGATCCACCCATACCAAAAATTACTAACGTGGTATGAACAGGTCTTAAACGTCCGAACGAAAGTCCTGGTAAGTCAAAGTTTAAAATAGGCCAAGTCAGCTCAAGCGCTGCCCAAAGCCCAGCGGATAATCCTAGCGCTCCGAAAAACAGAGTACTAATTACGAGTCCACGGATGACCCCGTACTCATAATGATCATGAAGACTTTTACTTTGTCCCATAGTTCCCCCAAAATTTAACAAACATCATATTAAATGCATCCCATACTAATGTTACTCGAGCCCTCATCTTACTAGAATCAAGCATTAGTGTCTTGATATCTATCAATATATAATAGCATCAAGGCGAAAACGCCAAGACCACGAGGTTTAGCGCATATTAAACAAGACTTATACAGGCAAATCAACCCCTGTAATCATTTTGAATACTTTTACGGCATAGCGATCCGTCATCCCTGACACAAAGTCCGTTACTTGCTGAACTCTCGTATATGGATCATCACTTACCTGTCTATTTTCAATAAAAAACTGATCTGGCAAGAATTTTAAAAGCATTTTAGTTCTCGCCCCACCATTTTCACCCAACTCTACAGCCCCAACAAATGCCTCTAATAAGGTTTCTAATACTTTAAAACCGGCAATACCAACTTCTAATACCGTATCTGAATGGTAAACATGTTCTTGCGCATACGTTTTAATCTCCTTCAAAACATGTCCCGCAGGAATATGATCTAACAGTCCAGAACTAAATTCCCCTTCAACAATTGCCAATTCATTTTCTTTAAAAACTTGCATTGTCTGCTCTATTAAAAGACCGATAGCAAACGCCCGCAGATACTCTACCCTGTCTTTAACCCGTCCAATTTTTGCTAACTTTTTGGCTGGTAAACTAGTCGTTGCCTTAATCACAGCCTCTAAATAATAGGTAATTTCTTCACTACTAATCAGCGACAAGCGATAAGCATCTTCAAGATCAACTAAGTGATAGCAGATATCATCTGCAGCTTCTAATAGATAAGTTAATGGGTGTCGATACCACGCTCCCTCAATAGATTCATGTGGCACTAAATGACACTTTTCAGCAACTTCTTTAATAAGCATTTTTTCTGATTGAAAGTAGTTAAACTTCTTAAAAGCAACATTCGCGCCATCTGGCTTACCGGAACTGGCACAAGGATATTTAATGATAGATGCCAGCACCGGAAATGATAATTGTAAGCCACCTTGATTATCCGAGTTTTGTAATCTTGTTAAAACTCTAAATGCCTGAGCATTCCCTTCAAATACCAAAAAGTCTGCCTTTTCAGCACTCGACATCTTCGCAATCACTTGCTGACCAATAGAATTTCGCTTAAAAAAACGACTAATAGCCTCTTCCCCAGCATGCCCAAATGGCGGGTTACCAATATCATGCGCTAAGGCTCCTGCGGCTAATATTGCCCCTAGATCTGCTGGTGTAATATTTTCTAAACGTCTATTTTCAACTAAATATTCGCCAAGCATTGAGCCGAAACTCCGACACACACTACTGACCTCCAAACTGTGCGTCAAACGCGTACGAACATAATCCGTTTGTGCCAATGGAAACACTTGCGTTTTATCTTGTAATCTCCTAAAGGCAGCAGAAAATATTAAGCGATCAAAATCTTTTTGAAAGTCAGTACGATAGCTCTGTACATCAAAAGAACTATTCACCCCCAACCTTGCTTGCGGCAATAACTCATGCCAACGTTGCTTCAAATAGAGATCGCTCATAAACTTACCCCTGTCTTTCCGAATATTGTGATACCTGATCTATTGGCCAACGAGCTTTGAGTTTCACTGATTCCGATACTTCCCCGCGAGATAATCGTTCATACCCCAAATATGCGACCATCGCACCATTATCAGTACAAAACTCAGATCTTGGAAAATAAACATTAAAGCTCAAAGAACCTGATAAACGCTTCAACTCAGCACGAAGATGCTTATTTGCACCGACTCCTCCAGAAACGACTAGCGACGTCGCACCTGTCTGCTTCAACGCTCTTAAAGACTTTTGAATTAATGTATCAATTAATGCCTCTTGAAAACCCGCAGCAATATCGGGATAATCGTCTTTTTCCGAATTTTCGATCGTCAACAATGCCTTCGTTTTAATACCACTAAAGCTAAACTCTAATCCTGGGCGATTCAACATAGGTCGTGGAAACTCATATTTGGAAGCATCCCCACCTTCTGCTAACCTTGCCAGTTCAGGCCCACCGGGATACGGTAATCCCATTATTTTTGCAGTTTTATCAAACGCTTCACCGACCGCATCATCAAGACTCTCACCTAACAACTCATAATCACCAAAAGCTTTCACAAGTACCAACTGCGTATGTCCGCCGGACACAAGCAGTGTCACAAAAGGATAACTAGGCTTCTCTTCTTCTAGCATCACAGCCAGCAAATGCGCTTCCATATGATTCACGCCTAAAATGGGAACATTAAGCGCCAATCCTAAACCTTGAGAATACGTTGCGGCAACCATTAAAGCTCCGATTAAACCGGGTCCTCTCGTAAAAGCAATTCCCTCTAAATCTGAAAAATTAATGCCGGCTTCTTCCACTGCAGCATTTACTAACAACGGCAATTTACGGATGTGATCACGTGAAGCTAACTCAGGTACAACACCGCCATACTGTGCATGGAGAGCAATTTGTGAATAAAGTTGATGCGCCAACAAACCTTTGTCACCACAATAAATTGCGACACCCGTTTCATCACAAGAACTCTCTATCCCTAATACAATCACAATTTGCCTCTACTCTATTCATTTAGATGATTTTTACTCATCTTTCTCATATTTTTTATTTACTACATCAATGACAACATTGATCAAAAAACTAACAACGTTAATCAAGCATCGTTTTGATACAATTCATTTCCATTAAAACTTCAACATCAAACCTGCCACTAATAATATCTAACCTAAATCGCTTTCTATGATTATTATGTCGGATAAAAAATAATCGCAGCCCAAACAATCACACAAATCAACATTGCGATCATCACTAACGCCGAGCCAATATCTTTAGCCTGTCCTGATAATGGATGATACTCCATACCAATACGATCGACGATAGCTTCAAGTGCTGAGTTCACTAACTCCATTAAAAATATTAACAGCACACTGCCTAGTAATAGTGCTAATTCAACTCCATTACTTGCAAAGAAAAATGCACACGGAATCACTATAATTCCTGCCATTAACTCCTGACGAATAGCTGTTTCGCTACGATATGCAGCTTTTAATCCTCGCCAAGAATATCCGGCAGCCGCAATAATTCTGGCAACCCCTTTCTTCCCTGGCTTATTCATTTCATTCGACATATATATTATAAATACTATTCAAAGTAAGCTTTTTAATGATATACCTATCTTGGAAGTTGAACTTCGATGATCTGATTTGATTCATTTTCCTTATCAGTGTCATCTAGCATCACCCATACAACAAAAGCAATAATAAGGATTAAATAGAGCCACTTAAAAGATCTTTTTGATTTTTTTTGTTCGTAATACATAGTGATATTAATTCACCTTTTTGATGTTAATTTAAAGAGATCGCTTGAAATCTTAAAGCAAATTACTCAAACTACTACTTCATTTCCAAATACTGAATTTGACATTGTAGCAAATCCAAGTCCCTTTGAACTATAAAATTAGAATAAACAATCGTAGGAATAATTGAGAAATTAAATGAGCAAATCATTAGTTATTGTTGAGTCCCCCGCAAAAGCCAAAACCATTGAGAAATATCTTGGTAAGAACTTTACTGTTCTCGCCTCGTTTGGTCACGTGAGAGCTTTAATCCGCAAACAAGGATCTGTTGATCCTGATGATAACTTTTCGATGAAATATGAGGTCATTCCTCAAAACAAAAAACATCTCACCGCGATTGAAAAAGCCTTAAAAGATGCTGAAAACTTAATGCTCGCAACTGACCCGGATAGAGAAGGTGAAGCAATTTCTTGGCATATTCTTGAATATTTGCAAGAAAAACGAGCTTTAGTAGGTAAAAAAATCACCCGCGTTGTTTTCAATGAAATTACTAAAAGCGCTGTTGAATATGCTGTCGCGAATCCAAGACAAATTGATATGGATTTAGTCGAAGCCCAACAAGCTCGTACCGCATTAGACTATCTTGTAGGATTTAATCTTTCCCCTCTTTTATGGAAAAAGATCAATCCAGGTCTTTCTGCCGGCCGCGTTCAATCTCCGGCACTTCGCATGATTGTTGAACGTGAAGATGAAATCAATGCTTTCGTTTCTCAAGAGTATTGGTCAATTTTTGCTGATATGGCAAAAGAGAAGTCAACTTTTTCTGGTCGTTTAACAGAATACAAAGGCGAAAAAGTTGAGCAGTTCTCTTTCACTGATGAAAAATCAGCATTAAATGTTCAAAAAACATTAGAAGACAAATTTGGCGCTAACATCCCTGTTTATAATGTTGAGAAAAAACAACGTAAACGTAATCCCGCGGCACCATTCACTACCTCAACCTTACAACAAGAAGCTTCTCGCAAGCTTCGTTTTAGTACATCTAGAACTATGCGTACCGCTCAAGATCTCTACGAAGGGATCAACTTAGGCAGCGAAACCATTGGTTTAATCACCTATATGCGTACGGACTCTGTCACGCTTTCAAATGAAGCGCTTGAAGATATCCGCAAATATATTGGTAGCAAGCATGGCGCTGACTACCTCCCTAAAGCACCTCGTGAATACACGACGAAAGCTAAAAATGCACAGGAAGCGCATGAGGCTATTCGCCCAACGTCTGTTTTTAGAACCCCTGAAGCTGTTAAAGAACATTTAACATCAGATCAATTTAGACTCTATGAACTTATCTGGAAACGCGCGATCGCATCACAGATGAAGTCTGCAATCATGGATACAACTTCCATCGATTTAGGAGAAAAAGGTCTTCATACATTCAGAGTAACTGGTTCAACCATCGCTTTCCCAGGATTTATGAGTCTCTATCTTGAAGATGTTGATGATGAAAAAGACGAGCAAAAAGAAGAGGATCGTATCTTGCCAGAGATGCAAGCCGGCGATCAAATTGATCTTCAAGCAATCAATCCCAATCAACATTTTACTGAGCCACCCCCACGTTATACAGAAGCTTCGCTCGTAAAATCATTAGAAGAATTCGGAATTGGACGACCATCCACTTATGCCTCAATCATTTCCACGCTTCAAAATCGTGAATATGTCATTTTAGACAATCGTCGTTTTACACCAACTGATATGGGCAAAATTGTCTCTCGCTTCCTCAGCGCTGAATTCACACGAATTGTCGATTATGAGTTTACGGCAAAAATGGAAGATGACCTAGATGAAATTGCTAGTGGCGAGCGTGAGCGAGTACCGCTACTACAAGAATTTTGGACACCATTTATTGCACAATGCGACTTTGTTGAAGAGAACGTCACCCGCGCAGAAGTTGCACAAGCTAAAGTATTAGGAGAAGATCCTAAATCTGGAAAACCAGTTTCCGTTCGAGTCGGGCGTTATGGACCATTTGCACAAATTGGCGATAAAGATGATGAAGACAAACCACGCTTTGCCTCACTATTGCCGGGACAAAGCATTGATACAATTACTTTTGACGAGGCAATGGCACTTTTCAGACTACCAAGAGTATTAGGAACTGCTGAAGATGGTTACGATATTCGTGCCAATATTGGTCGTTTTGGTCCATATATCCAATACGGTACGCGAAAATTTGTTTCCCTAAAAGAAGATGATCCTTATAGCGTGACCTTTGAGCGTGCTATAGAAGTTGTGGAAGCACATAAAGCCGCAGAAGCTGCGAAGTTTATCGGCTCTTTCCAGGATGGAGATGTGACAATCGAGATCATTAACGGTCGATTTGGACCTTATGTGACCGATGGCACTAAAAATGCCAAAGTTCCCAAAGATGAAGACCCTACAAAATTAACACTTGAACAATGTAAAGAGCTCTTAGAAAAAGCACCGGCAAAAGGTCGTCGTAAAGCAGCTACCAAGAAAACCACAACGAAGAAAGCAGCGGAGAAAAAAGAGCCAACCAAAAAAGCAACAACGACTAAAAAGGCTCCTGCGAAAAAAACAGCAACTAAAAAGGCGACAACAAAGAAGACAACTACTAAAAAAGATTCATAATCTTCGTTATACTAAGAAGGGAGTTACTAAACTCCCTTTTTTATTGCGCATACCTTCTTTTAATAGATGTCTATCTTATAAAAACATCTCCCTAGAAGTTCAAAAGCAATAAATATATCGGCTAGATCATTCACCATCAATTAAGAGATATTAAACGAGATGCTACAAGATAAACCCTATATTCTGATCATAGATGATGAAAAAGATATCTGTAACCTTGTCAGTGATATTTTACAGGACGAAGGCTATGACGTTGCAATGGCCTACAACGGTACTGAAGCAAAAGCACTCAAAACCAAGCGCGAACCAGATCTCATTTTATTGGACATTTGGATGCCGGATATTGATGGAATTTCCTTGCTAGAATTTTGGCATGAAAACAATGAGTTGCACTGCCCTGTGATTATGATGAGCGGACATGGCACACTAGAACATGCGATTGAAGCCACAAAATTGGGTGCTGCTGATTTTCTTGAAAAACCACTAACACTTGCAAAACTACTGTTGGTCGTCGAAAAAACACTCGCTGAATCACAAGAAGTCACGCCCCCATTTCAGCAAGACAAAATTCAGCCTTTAGCAATCAAACCTTTTGAACCCATCGGCAGAAGCTTGACCATGAATACCCTTCGCCAAAAACTCAAAGAAGCGGCAAAGTCAGATTCTAATATCTTACTCATACATACATTTGGCTCCGAAGTTGCCGGCATTGCTAGTTATATTCATACAAATTCCCAACAAAGAAATGCGCCATTTTTAGAGTTAAGCTTTAACTCTTTAACACTTAATGAAGTAAAAGAGCTCATTGAGAATACTGAAAAGCGCTCACAATTATTACAGTCAATTGATGGCGGCACACTCTATCTAAGCAATATCGAACAAGCAGATGATCAAGCACAACGCCTGATATACGATCTACTCCAAACAAAGTCTTATATTCACCCACAAACAGGATCTCTAACGACCTCAAACATCCGCTATCTATTTTCGGCGCAGCCAGGACTGTACTCTCTCGTCGATAGTGGTGATTTCCATGAAGGTTTATGGCACTTGATAAATGTTGTCGTCATTGAAATCCCTTCTCTTTCTGAGCACCCCGAAGATGTTCCTGAGCTTATCAGCTACTATGTTCATCACTTTGTAGAAGACAAACATCTCACCTACCGCCATTTCTCAATCGCGGCACAAAATAGACTTCGCAACCATAACTGGAAAGGCAACAATTTAGCGTTAAAAAATATTATTCAACGTCTGCTTGTGCTAGGTAAAAATGATGAAGTCACACTAGAAGAGATTAACAATACATTAGAACATGATCTTAAAATGGAACAAAATGATCCTCTAGCACTCACAGATCATCTCCTTTTGCATCTGCCTTTAAGGGAAGCTCGAGAACAATTCGAGAGGGCTTATCTCATTGCACAATATGAACGATCCGAAGGTAATATCGCAAACCTTGCAGAATTAGTCGGTATGGAAAGAACAAACCTTTATCGAAAATTAAAATCCCTCGATATTGATCCTAAAAAAGGGTACTAGCATTCTTCAATTCCTAAGCCAATATAAGGGCGAAGTAACCAACAACGAGTTATGACAGCCCTTTGTACAAAGGTTCTCACATTTAATAAGCCTTAACAAAACAGCCTCAATGGAGATTTCATCCCATGCCATCTAACGAACTATTGCACAACATTCAACAAATTAATCATCGCATACAAAAAGCGGCACTGAATGCCGGCAGAGATTCTAAAGAGATTAAGCTTCTCCTAGCTACCAAAACAAGATCTCCAGAAATAATCAATGAAGCAATTGCACTTGGTTATGGTTTAATTGGAGAAAATCGTGCACAAGAGCTTGTTGAAAAATCACCGTTTATTATCCAAACAGACACAAAAATAACACCTCGTGAAACACATTTTATTGGCTCACTACAAGGCAATAAGGTCAATGAGGTAACGGCACTTGTCGACTGCATCCAGAGCGTTGATCGTATTCGTATCGCCCGCCGCATCAACCAGTATGCGCTCGATAACAACTTAAAACGAGAGATTATGGTTCAAGTCAATAGTAGCCGAGATCCCAATAAGCAAGGCATTATGCCAGAAGAGCTCCCTGAGTTTCTCAAAGAATTAACGACTTTCTCACAGTTAACCGTGAAAGGCTTAATGACCATCGGCATTCAATCTGACGATGAAAAAATTATTCGCCAAGGCTTTTCAGATTTAAGAACATTACGAGATCGGATGATTTCTGAAGGTTTATTACCCAAAACAGCCACAGACCTTTCGATGGGAATGAGTCAAGACTTAGAGCTAGCAATTCTCGAAGGAGCCACAATCATCAGAGTTGGCAGCGATATTTTTGGTGCGAGAGTATAACCCTTTTACTTCCCTATTTCACCTCCTTTTCAAATTAATTTAAAAAATATTTATCAATTTCCTTGAAGTCTGATTTTTTGTTCCCATATTGTATTCAGACATAGAAATGACTTACTTACGATATAAGTTCATGACTAGCAAAAAAACACTATTAAAAAATAATATAGATTAAAGGAAATTAATAATGGCTAAAATTATTGGTATTGACTTAGGTACAACTAACTCATGTGTTGCCGTAATGGAAGGCGACAAGGTTCGTGTTATCGAGAACGCAGAAGGCGATCGCACAACCCCATCAATTGTGGCATATACAGCAGATGAAGTTTTAACGGGTGAACCTGCTAAACGCCAAGCAATTACTAACCCCAAAAACACGTTATACGCGATCAAACGTTTAATCGGTCGCCGCTTTGAAGATGCTGAAGTACAAAAAGATAGTAAAATCGTTCCATTCTCAATTATTAAAGCAGATAACGGCGATGCTTGGGTTTCAGTATTAGATGGTCAAAAAATGGCACCACCAGAAGTATCAGCACGTGTTCTCATGAAAATGAAAGAAACTGCTGAAAAATACTTAGGTGAAAAAGTCACTGAAGCTGTCATCACTGTTCCGGCATACTTCAATGATGCACAACGTCAAGCAACAAAAGATGCTGGTAAAATCGCAGGTCTTGATGTAAAACGCATCATTAACGAGCCAACAGCAGCCGCACTTGCTTACGGTCTTGATAAAGATTCACAAGGTGAGCGTAAAGTTGCAGTATTTGACCTTGGTGGTGGTACATTCGATATCTCAATCATTGAAATTGCGGATTTTGATGGCGATAAACAATTTGAAGTTCTCTCTACAAACGGTGATACATTCCTCGGTGGTGAAGACTTTGATAATGCGATCATCAACTATCTTGTTGCAGAATTCAAGAAAGAAACTGATATCGATCTACAAAATGATCCATTAGCACTTCAACGCCTTAAAGACGCGGGTGAAAAAGCGAAAATTGAACTCTCTTCAGCACAACAAACAGAGATCAATCTTCCATACATCACTGCAGATAACACAGGTCCAAAACACTTAAACATTAAGATGACTCGTGCAAAACTTGAAGCACTTGTAGAAGACCTTATTGATCGCACACTTGAACCTTGCCGTATTGCATTGAAAGATGCTGGTCTTTCCGCAAGTCAAATCAACGATGTTATCCTCGTTGGTGGACAAACGCGTATGCCGAAAGTTCAGGAAAAAGTCAAAGAATTCTTCGGTAAAGAACCACGTCATGATGTTAACCCAGACGAAGCAGTAGCATCTGGCGCAGCAGTACAAGGTGGAGTTTTAGGCGGCGATGTTAAAGACGTTCTTCTTCTTGACGTAACGCCATTATCTCTTGGTATCGAGACAATGGGCGGCGTGATGACAAAGCTTATTGAGAAAAATACAACAATCCCAACAAAAGCAAGTCAAACGTTCTCAACAGCGCAAGATAACCAACCGGCTGTAACAATTCACGTACTTCAAGGTGAGCGTCCACAAGCTGCACAGAACCACTCTTTAGGTCAATTTGATCTTGCGGATATTCCACCAGCACCACGTGGTACTCCACAAATCGAAGTAACCTTTGATATTGACTCAGATGGCATCATGAATGTTTCTGCAAAAGATAAAGCAACGGGTAAAGAACAATCTATCCAGATCCGTTCTAACTCTGGACTATCTGATTCAGATATCGAAAAAATGGTTCAAGATGCAGAGAAATTCGCGGAAGAAGATAAGAAATTTCAAGAATTAGTATCTGCACGCAACATGGCTGAACAGATGGTTCACGCATCAGAAAAATCACTCAAAGATTTAGCTGAAAAAGTTGAAGAATCTGAAAAAACAGCCATTGAGGCAGCGATCGAAGAAGTTAAAGAAGCTGTAAAAGGCAATGATCTTGAAGAGATCAATGCTAAAACAGAAAAATTAACAGAACTTGCTGGTGCATTAGCACAAAAAGCTTACGCAGAGCAAGGTGGCGAAGCTGAAGGTGCAGAAGCAAAAGATGACAATGTTGTTGATGCAGAGTTCGAAGAAGTCAAAGATGAGAAGAAAGATAAATAATTAATCTTTCCTAATCACAGAAAAAGGGATACCTCAAATGAGGTATCCTCTTTTATCACGATAACAGCGATTAGAAACTATACAAAATAGTGACTAACCTATTTTTACACTTACCAATAATGATGAGAAAGACATCTTATCCATCCGGATATTTATCCAATTTCCTGATCGATAATATGTTTTAATATCCCCCAGATATTTTTTAAACATACATTTATGGCGAGATACTCGATCCTCTACGCCAATCTGATCGAGTAAGCATATCGATCAAACCATATTCAATTGATCACACATACAAATTAGTTGATTTAACAGTAAGGAATAAGCATTTATGTCGGAACGCGATTATTATGAAGTCTTAGGAGTGTCCAAAACAGCGACACAAGATGAGATTCGTAAAGCTTATAGACGTCTTGCCGGGAAATATCATCCGGACCGTAATATAGACAATAAAGAAGAAGCAGAAGAAAAATTTAAAGAAGTTCAAAAAGCTTACGAAGTTCTTTTTGATGAAGAGAAACGTAAAATGTATGACCAATTTGGTCATGCCGGCGTTAATGGACAAGCAGGTCAAGGTGGATTCGGCGGTGGCTTTGGTGGTGCCGGGGACTTTGGCGATATCTTCGGTGATATGTTTGGCGATATTTTTGGTGGTCGCGGCGGCGGTGGTCGCAGTAGTGGTCCACGTGCTTACCGCGGAGATGATATCGGCTATCAATTAGATATTACGTTAGAAGAAGCTGTTTTTGGCACAACAACGCGCATTACCGTTCCAACTACAGTTCATTGCCATCATTGTAATGGCTCGGGTGCAGCAGAAGGATCTGAACCCGTAACGTGTACAACATGTCGCGGCGCAGGACAAGTTCGAGTTTCTCAAGGCTTCTTCTCCGTTCAACAAACTTGTCCAGATTGTCATGGACGCGGTAAAAAAATTACCAATCCGTGTACTCATTGCCATGGCAGCGGTAATGTTAAAAAGAATAAAACACTAGAAGTAAAAGTACCTGCCGGCGTTGATACAGGTGATCGTATTCGTCTTTCTGGCGAAGGTGAAGCAGGTGAAAATGGCGGCCCTAATGGTGACTTATATGTACAAATTCGCGTTAAAAAGCATGCCATTTTTACACGAGAAGATGAAAACCTCTACTGCGAGGTTCCTGTAAGCTTTACGACAGCAGCCTTAGGCGGAGAGATTGAAGTGCCAACACTTGATGGACGCGTCAATCTAAAAATCCCCGCAGAAACACAAACCGATCGTGTTTTCAGACTCCGCGGCAAAGGTGTAAAACCAGTTCGCGGCGGCATGCAAGGCGATCTCTACTGCTCAATTAAAGTAGAAACCCCGGTCAAACTCAGTACTGAACAGAAAGAGATGCTCCGTAAATTTGGCGAAACATTAGGTGAAAACCATGCACCAAAACAGAACGGTTGGCTTGATAAAGCGAAACGCTTTTTTGAAGATCTAGGTAAATAATCTTGCTAAATTAAATCCTTAAAGTTTATTAGTATAAAGCTCTCGAATAAATCGGGAGCTTTTTTATTGTATCAAATTCATACCCTGACCTTCTCATTTCCACCGCTACGAAATACTATCTGGAAGGCAGGTTGATTATCAGCATTAATATATAATCGTGTCGGTTTAGAAATAACTGCGGTAACTATTGGCACAAAACTTTCATAAAACGCCCTTTCCCCTCCTTATTCAAATCTTTATTGTCTTCATTTTGATAACCACTCTGAGGCGCTATTCCAAAGTCATAACATTAAAAATCTTGATGCATAAAATATTTGCGATAAAAAAACTTCACAAATCTGAAATTCAGTTTATGATATGGAAGTTTTGTGCCCAGGAAGCAGCAATAACAAAGGTGGCAAAGCACTCATCTAATTTTTAAGTCATTAAATTTCAATATGGAGTGAACCCCGATGTCTGAAGATGTCAATTATAGCCAAGGAACCGTCCCTCTTCACCAACGCAAGAGTCTTCTATCACTTGCCTTTATCATGTTAGGACTGACATTTTTCTCAGCCAGTATGCTTGCCGGCGGTCGTGTTGGCGCGGGCTTAGATCTGCAAAATTTCTTTATTGCAATTATCATCGGAAACTCATTTCTCGCCATTTATACGGCATTTTTAGGCTATATTGGTGTTAAAACTGGTTTAACAACGCATCTCTTAGCTCGTTATGCTTTTGGCAGAAGAGGAGCTTGGCTCCCCTCATTCCTACTTGCCGCTACCCAAGTAGGTTGGTTTGGCGTTGGGGTTGCGATGTTTGTTATTCCTGTTAGCGAAGTCACTGGCATCAATCTTTATCTTCTCACTGTCATTGCCGGCGCTTTAATGACTGGCACCATGTATTTTGGCATCGGCGCTATTGCCGCACTCTCTATTCTTGCCGTTCCTTCGATGACTATTTTAGGCGTTTATTCCGTATGGGAAGCTGTCACTTCAGTCGGTGGAATCAAAGCATTAGCCGCTGTTGAGCCAACTGATCCTTTAACAATGGCGAGTGCTCTTAGTATCGTTATCGGCTCCTTTATTAGCGCAGGCAGTTTAACTGCGGACTTCTTACGTTTTGGTAAAAATGCCAAAACAGCAATCATTGTTGCGGTTCTTGCATTCTTTATTGGTAATTCCCTCATGTTTATTTTTGGGGCAATGGGCACTTTAGCATTAGGAAAAGCTGATATCTTTGATGTTATGCTTATTCAAGGATTGATCATTCCGGCCATTATTATTTTAGGTTTAAATATCTGGACGACAAACAATAATGCACTTTACGCATCTGGACTTGGATTTTCCAGCATGACTGGCATTTCAAGCCGAAAATTATCCATGATTTTAGGCTTTATTGGCACGATTCTCTCACTCTGGCTATATAACAATTTTGTAGATTGGCTGGTCTTTTTGTCTTCTGCAATTCCGCCCATTGGTACGATTTTAATCGCTGATTTCTTCATGGATCGCAAACGTTACGCGAGCATTGCTAAAATGAATGATATTTTCGTGAACTGGAACGCAGTAATCGCAGTCGCAATTGGTGTTATTGCGAGCTATACTTTCAATGGAATTGTGCCGCTAAACTCGGTAATTGCAAGCCTCATCACTTATATATTACTCGAAAAAACACTCGGTGCTAAAAATCATATTCGATAGGAGTTACGATGACAACTGTTATTCAAAATGCCCACCTTCAAAATCAAGATGGCTTATGGCAGATCGCCATGCAAAATGGCAAATTTATAAAAATCGTGCCACAAGATCATAACCTTGAATTAGGTGCTAACATCGAGATCATCGATGCTGAACAAGGCTTAGTAAGCCCGCCATACATTGAACCCCATATCCATTTAGATACAACGCAAACTGCCGGTGAACCAAAATGGAATGAATCTGGAACACTATTTGAAGGAATTGAGCGTTGGGCAGAACGTAAAGCACTATTAGATGAAGCCGATGTAAAACGCCGTGCATTAACCACACTCAAGTGGCAAATTGCCAACGGTATTCAACACGTTCGAACGCATGTTGATGTATCCGATCCGACTTTAACCGCATTGAAAGCCATGCTTGAGCTCAAAGAGGAGATCAAGGATTTTATCGATGTGCAGATCGTTGCCTTTCCTCAAGAAGGTATTCTCTCCTTCCCTAATGGAAAAGCGCTTTTAGAAGAAGCAATAAAAATGGGAGCAGATGCCGTTGGCGGAATTCCACACTTTGAATTTACCAGGGAATATGGTGTCAATTCACTCGAATATGTCTTTGAGCTTGCCCAAAAATATGATCGCCTAATTGATATTCATTGCGATGAAATCGATGATGAGCAATCACGTTTTGTAGAATCTGTTGCTGCATTTGCTTATCGTGATGGCATTGGTGAGAAAGTTACCGCAAGTCATACAACCGCAATGGGTTCTTATAACGATGCTTATGCCTCTCGCCTATTTCGTATTTTTAGACTTTCTGGCATTAACTTCGTCGCTAATCCATTAGTAAATATCCATCTTCAAGGTCGCTTCGATAGTTACCCAAAACGCCGAGGAATGACTCGCGTTAAAGAACTTCTAAAATCAGGCTTAAATGTCTGTTTTGGTCATGATGATGTCTTTGATCCGTGGTATCCATTAGGAACAGCAAATATGCTTCAAGTGCTCCATATGGGAATGCATGTTGGACAAATGATGGGATACCCTGAACTCAATAATGGTTTAAATCTCATCACCAAAAATAGTGCTCGCACGCTGCATCTTCAAGATTACGGCATTCAAGAAGGTAACAATGCAAACTGCCTTATTTTACCAGCAGAAAATGGATTTGATGCGCTGCGCCGCCAAGTGCCTACTCGCTACTCAATTCGCTATGGCAAAATTTTAGCTGAAACCACATTGCCTGAAACACATATTATGCTTCATGAAAAAGAACGTGTGACTTTCCGCCGATAATTCTGATTCAAAAGACTTTTAAAAAAACTCATTCTAAGCTAAAACCTTATATTAAAGTCTTCTTAATATAAGGTTTTCTACTTTTTCACAACGATCTTATTACCCTTTTCTATTTCATAACGCTTTCAATAAAAATAAGACATTGCTCCTTTCTTATCTGATTTCTCCCCATCATATCTCTTTCCTGATATTCATCAGGATATTTCCAAAAATATTCATAAAATCTCAAAAAAATTGCACAATCATCAAGATTTTTATGATCCTTTATTTTATAAATAAAGGACTTTATCAAAGAGATAATCAAAAGTTGGCTATTTTTAAATCTTTCAGCCATAATTTAATGATCGATTTTATGACCTACTTCAGGCTCTTGACTGTAAATAGCAGTAAACTTGGGTATAATGAAAATTGAATAAAAAGTTAATTATTTTAATCCACACTCTAAATGAGGAGAATCAAATATGAGTTCAAACTATAAGACGATTTTAGTCCCTGTTGATGGATCTGAAGCTTCCCTTAAAGCGCTTGATCGTGCAATTGAAATGGCGAAGTTCTATAGTAGTAAATTAGTGATCGCGCACGTGATTGATGTTCGCTCATATTCACTAGCTATCGCTTATAGAGAACCGCTTGAAGAGTATGCTGAAGACAACGCGAAGAAAATTCTTGCAAATGCAGAAGAAAAAGCGAAAGCAGCAGGATTAACAGATGTTTCAACAATAAAGAAAGAAGGTTCACCAAGAAGCGCGATCGCGAAAAAAATCGCACCAGAAGTTCATGCAGACCTTATCATCATGGGTGCAACGGGCTATGGAATGGTTGAGAGAATGTTCGTAGGTTCAGTTTCTGAGAGCACTGTTCGTCATTCAACTTGCGATATCATGATCGTCCGCTAAGTTTAATTAAAAATAAACACATATTTATATTGTAAAAGCCCTGATCAATGATCGATTAGGGCTTTTCTTTTGTCTCAAGATCAATCCTGTTACACTATCTGCTTTCTCTGCTACCTTCGCTATTTTTTGATAACTATGACCCAAATTCTTGTTGATGCCGATGCTATCCCCAATGTCTTAAAAGAGATCCTATGTCGCGCTGCAATTCGTGAAAAGGTCATCGTGACCTTTATCGCAAACCAACGTGTTCAATTGCAACGATCACCTTTTATTAAATCAATTCAGGTCCTTTCAGGATTTGATGTTGCTGATCAGAAGATCGTTGATCTTACTGAAAAAAACGATCTTATTATTACTGCCGATATTCCACTTGCGAAAGATGTTCTAGATAAAGGAGGAATTGCCCTCAATGCTCGGGGCAGTTTCTATGATTTAGGCACGATCGATGCCAAACTCACAATGCGCGACTTTAATGAAACCCTTCGCGGCAGTGGAATTCAAACTAAAGGACCGGATCCTCTCTCCCAAAAAGATCGTCAACTTTTTACTAACAGTCTCGATTTATGGTTACGCGATCACCATCGTACGAATCATAAACCCTGATTTACATCGTCATATAGTGACATCAATTTTAAATTGTCTGATGACACGCTCTGTTAAAAGACGATGCATCGCTAAAGAAAATCCATACTTGCTTTTAGCAATCTTATACCAGTAGTTACCACAAATATTATTCAACCGAAACGGTTATATATTAGAAAGCTACAAAACATAAAGTATGTTACACATTTCTCTTTACAATAAACATTGGTACACTAACAGCCAATTTAAAACATTAAAGAAATATGCCGAACTTCGTAAAGATCATCCTCGGCACTCAATGACAAAGGGTATTCTCATGAAATTAATCCGCAATATTCTCGGCAAAGCCATTCTATTTTTCGATAGTACATTCGCACCAACGCCAGTAAAACGCTCACCAGAAGCACAAGCCTTAATGGATGAGAAAACTCAGAATCTAGCGCTTTATCAATATCACATGTGTCCTTTTTGCGTAAAAGTACGCCGAACAATCACACGCTTAAATCTCAATATTGAACTTCGTGATGCAAAAGGTGATGACACGTTTGCGAATGAACTTCTTAATGAAGGTGGGAAAAAGCAAGTGCCATGTCTTCGTATTAACAATGCAGATGGAACCGTTAATTGGATGTATGAATCTGATACGATCAATCAATATCTTGAAAGCCTCACAGCTGCCGGTAAATAATGATTAATAAAGAACATTACGCATTCTAATAAAAAAGCCCTTGAAATCTGATGACTTCAAGGGCTTTTTATTCATTCCCATTCTTGTTATTTCAGAGCTAACAATCCGCTATCTCTCTTTAACAACAATTCTATGCTAATGATTTTGCAACTTCTAAAGCTGCATCGTAATCAGGCTCAGTTGTAACTTCTTTCACATATTCAACATAACGCACAACATCATCTTTATCAATGACAACGACGCCGCGTGCCAATAATGCTAAACCTTCAATTTCAAACCCATATTCGACACCAAAATCATGCGTCTGATAGTCTGATAACAGATGATTATTTTCAATTTTATTCTCTCCAGCAAAACGTTTCTGCGCAAATGGCAAATCCACAGAAATCGTTAATACGACCGTATCTTTCAGAGCCGTTGCTTCTGCTTCAAACTTTTTCGTTTGAATTGAACAAACGCCAGTATCAATAGAAGGTACCACTGAAATCACTTTTACCTTGCCGGCAAAATCTGCCAACGTCACCGGTTTAAGATCGAAATTTACGACCGAGAAGTCACGTGCTTTTTCACCGACAACGACTTCTGAACCAATCAATGTAATTGCGTTTCCGCCCATAGTAATATCTGTTCTATTTGTCATTATTGATCCCTTTTTATCTATCCAATTAGCCTTTTTACGGATATTTCCCGAAAGATTAACTAAAGATAAAATCACATAAAAAATAATCTTAGCCTCATCAACACAAGGAAATATCATATCCAAAATCAGTGTAGCACAACTCTTGTTTGAACAAGTAGCCCTAAAATAGCACTAAAGCAGTACTATTTTATAACCATTTGATAATACAGAATTCTAAGCCTTTATGAGAACACTACTCATAGTGCAACTTCATATCACCCATTTTTATCCACCCTTTTTGATAAAACCATTTTGCTAACAGATAACTGATCATTGCTGGCAAAATAAAATGGCAAAGTAATACGTAAAGGGCTGTCATCCAAGAAAAACCCATCGACTCAAACGCCATAAACTGCCCTACAAATCCACTTGTGCCCATTCCTGCGCCGGCGGCATTATTGGTCATTTTAAAGAGCACCACACCAATCGGCGCAGCAATCATCCCCGCAATAGTTGGTGGAAGCAATATCAATGGATTTTTAATAATATTGGCGATTTGCAACATCGATGTTCCTAAGCCTTGTGCAATAAAACCTCCAAGACCATTTTCACGATAACTACTGGTTGCAAAACCAATCATCTGCGCACTACAACCGATCACGGCAGCACCAGCAGCTAAACCATCTAATCCCAACATAAAAGAGAGTGCGGCGCTAGAGATCGGTGCTGTTAAAGCTAATCCCATTAAAGTAGCAACTAAAATACTCATGATGAGAGGCTGCTGTTCTGTCGACCAATTAATGAGTTCTCCTAAACCATTCATTAATTCACTAATAGGAATTCCGATCCACTTTGCGATCCAAAATCCCACGATAAACGTCGTAAACGGCACTAAAATAATATCTAAACGCGTCAGCTTATAAATCAGCTTTGCCGTTTCCACTGCAATTAATACCGCAACATAAGCGCCGGCAGGTCCTCCTAAATGATTCCCAAAAGCCCCCACAAATACCGCAGAAAAAAGAATCAACGGTGGCGCTTTTAGGCTCGCAGCAATCGCCACACCAATTGCACCACCGACAATCTTCGGATCCATTGCAAAACCGCCAAGCTCGACAAAAGATTCAATACTAAATTGCTGCCCTAATGTTTTAATGATTAGTCCCATCAATAGTGACGAGAACAATCCCAATGCCATATAGCTTAAAGCATCAATAAAATAGACTTTAGGGGCAAGAGTGACACCTTTTTGTTCCAAATAAGGAGTACGAATCATGATTACGAAAATCCTTGTGAAGTCGTTGACATAAAATAAAAAATAATATGAGCAATCATAGCTTATTCATCCACAGTCTCGCTACTTTAGTAAATCTTTCAAGAAAGATAACTTTCCGATTTTCCATTTTTTAAGGGAGTTTTCACAGTTATCAATAGGCTAAAAGATTAGATAAAAAAAACGATCTTGATACTCTCAGATCACTTTTCAAAACGGCATTTCAATATTTACAATATTTATTGTAACACCTACTTTCAAACCAAATAATGAGACTAATCGATAGATATTAAAAATCTAAAGGTGCTATAAAATGCATTTTTTCAGCGGTTAATGGATGCTTAAAGCTTAATTCACTAGCATGGAGCGCTAGGCGATCTCTTTGGGTAAAAGCTTCGCCTTCGGCATAAAATCGATCACCTAAAATCACATGCCCAAGCGACAGAAGGTGAACACGTAGTTGATGCGACCTGCCGGTTATGGGGGTTAATTCAACGCGCGTAAAATTATTTTCAAAGTCTCTAAATAAAACACGATATTCCGTTTTTGCATCTTTCCCACGTTCAAAGCAGACCATCTGTTTCGGACGATTGGGCCAATCACAAATCAATGGTAAATTCACTAATCCCCCATCTTCTTCCATAATTCCCCAAACATCAGCGATATAACGTTTTGATGTTTCTCGTTCCCGAAATTGTCGTTTCATTTCTCTCTCTGCATTTTTCGTTAATGCAACAACAAGAATGCCACTCGTCGACATATCTAAACGATGAACTGTTTCGGCATAAGGATATTCCCATTGCACACGAGTAATCGTACTATCCCATAATTCAACGGCTTTTCCTGGCACTGACAGCAATTCAGCCGGTTTATTAATCACCATAATCTCCTCATCTTGATAGAGAATATCAAGCCAAGGAGAAATTGACGGATTATAGTAAAATTCCATTAATAAACGATAATCCTAACTTATCTAATTTTTGTCATGCTCAATGTTTTTGGCATATTTTCTGAGGTTTTAGCGGTTTTATCGACAACCTTCACCAAACGATAAATCATCGAAGACTGATCTGCTGCAACATGCTCACGCGGAACCTTATCGATTAACAAGGTATATTCGAATCCCGACTCATATCTAAACCCATCAATATTACTATAGAAAAACTCCCAATCAGTTGCTGTTGCCTTTGTTTCTGCAACTTCCTGAACTAATAAACATTTTTGCGGCGCAACACCTACACAATCAGCTTGAGAAGAAGCAACTTTCAAAATAACTTGGTTCTGTGCGGTAGAAGCGCAGGCCGTTAAAACGGCGCCCGCAAACATCACACCTAATAATCGTTTCATATATTCATTCTCCTTTTGCAACAGTGCAAATGATGTGAGTACAATGGACTTATTAGGGAATAATTGATTTCAACTCCCCCACTTTTTCTTAAAGTCCTTCGCTTATTTTACCGAAATAGGAATAAAAGATGTATAAATTCATATTTTTTGTGCCCGATTCTCATGTTGAGATTGTCAAAAATGCCATTTTTAATGCCGGCGGTGGCAAGATTGGAGAGTATTCGCACTGTGCTTGGCAGGTACTCGGGCAAGGACAATTCAAACCATTAGCCGGAAGCAATCCCTACTCGGGAATCATTGATAAACTCAAAACAGTTCCAGAGTGGCGAGTGGAACTCGTTGTAGCTGATGATCTCATTATGGATGCTGTTCATGCGATGAAATCTGCACATCCTTATGAGGTTCCCGCATATGATGTGATGAAGCTCGCAGATTTTTAATATAAAAACTCGAGAAATGATTACGACTTTTTGAATAGTATTTTTAATCAGATAGCTTAAAGCCGATCTCTTAAAATGGGGCTCATTACAAAGTACAACTACAAGACTTTCCTAGACATTAGAATCTAAGAAACATAAAAAAGCTATCAATCTATAAACGATTGATAGCTTTGAATACTCTCAGTCAAAACTTAAGTTAAAAAACTACTTAATTACTCTGACTCGGCGCTATTCTTAGCTTCTAACACATGCGATAACCAGTGTGAGGAGATAATATCTGGCAATCTATTTTGGCTAGTACGCGCAGTAAGGTTATCGAGATCCACATTTTTCAGAGGCTGATCTTGTTGTGAACAAGTAAATACGGCCTGCGTACGCTCACCTGTTGCCGGATCAATCTGCCATTGTAAACACTGACCACAAACCCCTTTCATCATACATTGCATTGGACTACCGATAGTGCCAGTAATATGTAGATCTTCTTTAAAGCGATCATGCAATGACCCGCCCGCAGAAAGCTCTTTCTGGAAACCTTTCAGCATACCAGTAGAACCCATCGCCATTAAGCGATCGACTTGGCTCATATCCACGATTCCTTGCTCATCAAGTTCGCCAATGAGTTTAATAACATCCCATTCAACGACAGAATGATCTTGCGGACGACGTGCTTCGATTGGATCACCTTTACCCACAGCCCAAATAATCTGATCTGCACCTTCTTCCAGCTCATCCATATGGTCAACATCGCCTTTCGAACCCATTGCCGCAAGGTAAATGACCTTATTGCCAGCACTACGAAGTGCAAAGCCAATATCTAACATTACCGCTGCGCCCCAACGTCCGGCAACCACAAGAATCGTTTTACCAGATGGCAGGTCTGTCGGTGCCCCAGTTGGACCAGCTAATACCACTTTATCACCCGGTTTGAGTGATGGAATCAAGCGTTGTCCTGTTCCCCATTGGAAGACTAACAGACGAATTGCATCATCTGTGGAGCCTGTTCCTGATACTGTGAGAAGTGGAATCTGTAAACGTGTCCCTTCCACAATTTCACTACCTGTTTCAAACGTCTGCATTCTAAAGAATTGCCCAGGTTTAAAGTTCTTCGCCGCCATTGGCGCCTTAATCCACACCTCACAAACTGTCGGATTTGATGCGTCAATCGATTGAATCGTTGCTGTTAAACCGTCTTGCATCGTTAATGCTAGATCTTTATTTGATAAGGTATTTTCCGGCAATCTATCAAGCGCTTCCATTACAAAGCGAGAAGATTTCTTCGCACTAGCAATCGCTTTCACAACGTTACCATTAAACACAGGATGCGTATCTCCAATATAAGAGACACGTTTTTCACCACGTCTAAATGAAGTAAATGGCGCAAATGCCTCTTTATTATTAGTTCCCCAATTGAATGGTACTAAATTCCCATCAAGATCATAACCTTGGAAGTGATGCTTATCTTCAATCTCGATAGAACCTGGATATTCTGTACCGTAAATCGTATTCGGTGATGTTCCTGCGGCAACTAATACGGCTCTTGCCGGAACAACCACTTCTTCTTCGCCCGATTTTGTAAAACGAATCGATTTCACATGTCCATATTGATCAAGCTCAACACCTAAAGGATTAAGTTCTTCACCAAAATGAATGCCTTCCTCAAATGCTTTTGTTACTTCTTCGTGATTCAGCGTATATGCCGGCGATTCCTGCATCGTACGGCGATACGCAATCATCACGCCACCCCATTTTTTAATGAGCGGATTAAAGTTTGGTTCAATACCGGCAGCTGCTGCCTTTGCACGCTCTTCACGAACTTCTAAGCCATGCGCTAAGAATTCCGTTAAGGTCTCATTATCTTCCGGCGATAAATTCTCACGAATCTTCTCTTCACCTAAAATTTCTACACGATGGAGCGTTTTTTCAACTTGTTTAATATAGTACGCTTGAACTTCTGTTGCCGTATCAATCGCCGTTAACCCACCACCGATCACGACGGCTGGTAATCTTACTTGTAAGTTCGCAATCGACGTATCTTTTGCGGCACCTGTTAACTGCATCGCCATGAGGAAGTCTGATGCTTGCTTCATCCCTTTGGCAAGCGAGTTATCAATCTTCAATACACGTGGCAAACCTGCACCAACGGCTAAAGAAACGTGATCAAAGCCAAGATCAAAGGCATCATCAAGTGTTAAAGTTCCACCTAAGCGGACACCGCCATAAATATCCACATTTTGACGGCGTGCTAATGTTAAATAGATCAGTTTAAGGAAGTTTTTATCCCAACGAACGGTAATTCCATACTCTGCAACACCGCCAAATCCCGCAAGAATACGATCACCGAGATTCTCTTCAAGATCATCCCAAGATTTTATCGGTTGATTTAAAATAGATGCTGGCAATGGTTCGATTTTCAAACCATCAATTCCTACAACGTGACATCCTTCTTGCGATAAATAATGTGTCATCGTGAAACCTGCAGGTCCCATTCCGACAACCAATACTTTACGATTATTCTCTTCAGCAGGGAGATATCCTGTAGGTTTAAGTGGATTCCAGCGCGCTAAAAGATGATAAAGTTCCACACCATAAGGCAGATCTAAAACTGTCGTTAAAACACCGGTTTCAATTTGAGGAATATTGACTGGCTCTGCACGTTGATAGATACATGATTTCATACAATCATTACAGATACGATGCCCAGTTGCCGGCGCCATTGGATTTTCTACCATCGTAATCGCTAATGCCCCGATAGAAAGCCCTTCTTTTTCAAGGCGCTGCATCTCTGAGATCATTTCATCAAGCGGACAACCGGTTAAAGTCTCATCAAATGGGTTTTTACGATAACCTTTTTCAGGTTCCCCTTTTTTCACAGGGAAACCAATACTACAGAAATCCCCATCATGATCGTGACAATACTTACAGTACTCAATTTCGCTCGCAATCTCATAACGATCCATACGTGCGTCCGTTAAGTCAAAACCATCACGTTGACGAAGCGGATTTGCACCTACTTTTACCGGAATACCTTGGAACGTTGTCTCTTCTGTCGCTACCAAATTATCAAAATCGAGTCTTGCCGGAAATTTAAAGGTAATCCAATTTTCAACACGCGCAATACCTGCTTCATCTTTCTCAGCAAGCGATCCCCACTGATGAATTGCTTCGATATCTGCCGCATTCTCTTCGGCATCTAAGCTCAATGCATAATTGGCAATTTTAGCTTCTAATTCAGGATCACTATCTTCGGTACCAACTTTTTCTAAAAGTGCCGCATGATGCTCTGCAAACGTTCCTTCAATTGCTTGACGATAACGTTTTGCACCACGCTGAATAAATTGTTCTTTAAATTGCATCAAACGATTGTAACGATTCGCCCGCTCAATCAGCGCATCTGTTTCATTCTCAAGCCCGAAAAGCTTGGCAATAAATGTATTAAGATATTCCCCAAGTTTGATTTGGAATTCAGACTCTTCAATTGCAGTAAAGCTTGTTTCGCCACGTCGCCACTGTAAGAAAGTTTGTAATACTTCTTCGGGTAATATTTGTTGATAGAGCGTATCGACTTCCACTAAACCTTCACGACTTTGAAGATCTTGAAAGCTCAAGCCATATTTCTGCAACTGCTCTTCTAATACCATGTGTCTTCCTCTAATATTCAACTCAAAATATTTGCGCACTATTATACCTCGAATTTGAAAAAAACGAGGAAGTTAGATCAAAAGGGTGCAACTTTAGCGGATTCAAAAAACACTTTATGGAAAATGGTGCAAAAATCTCACAAATTCAGTGATATAGTACAATCCGTTTTAAATTACCGAAGGAACATCCCTTTTAAGCGTTGATTTGAGACTAGGAAGAATACTTGCATGTTTTATCAATCACGCATCAGCAATTGTCACAGCGATTCTTAAACCGAAATAACAATATTTTCATCAGATATCTGATAACTCATCAACGTAATCATCGCAGGCAAATCCTCGGCGATAAAGCGCTACTCGAAATTTATAAGGATCCGTTTGTCTGATTTTACGCTGCGCCGTTTTTCTTGCTTGATACCAATCCACTTCTAAAAATGCAGCATCAATCTCTCTTGATGCAATCTGGTGCATTGCCGACAATTCATTACGAACACGAAGCGGCCCATATCCTAAATCAGCACGATTCTTACTGTAACTATAAGCAAACCTTTCAAGGCTAAGATATTTCTGGTCATATAGCCAATCGACAATATCATCTAAGAGCCATAAAGGGCATTCTCTTTGCGTTAATTTCTGCCGTAACTCAACTTCACTATGCTCTCGGCGCACTAAAAAGTTCATCGCTCTTTCACGCCAATAACGCCATAGTTTCAAAAGTGCTTCCTCATTCATCTCATCTTTGTTAATAGCAGAGTTAGATGATGGAGAATGGTTAAAATAGTTACTGAGATCTTTTTCCATGACGACTCTCGTATTGATCAAGTTCCATAACAATGGATGAAATAATACTACTTGCTTTTGTACGTTCCTTTTCAATTTCAGCAGCTTTCTCTGCAGCTTCTACTTGTCGCTTTTTCTTCCAAGCGAGCTTTTCTGCTTTCGATTTCATTGGCACCGACTTAATTTGCATCATCGATTCAAGCTCTTGTTCTAACGCTCGATCATTGGGATTCTCCGGCATAACAGCAATTCGAAGTGGTGGAATTTTCCACGGTTTACTAGAGATCTTATTGAGATGATTCTCTAAAGATTGTCGAATCTCTTTTTGATAAAAATTAAATGCCGTCCCAAACTCCGCCCGTGTAGTGCCAATCACCCAATAACGCTTTCCTAACGTCGCAATAAATAAACGCCCCTTTAATCTTGGCGGCAAAAAAGCTTGAAACCAAGGCTCAATATAAGTTAACTGCAACGATCTTTTCAGATAAATCGTCAACATTTGATAAGGATTCAGAGGACTTCTTCGACGAGATAATTGCCCAATTTCCGTCTGAACATTGCGCAATTTACTGCCAGAAACTCGTTCTTCTTTTAGTTTTTTTCGAGGAACAATCTTGTCATCCCAAGGGTTTATTTCATGATTTTTCATAACAGGCATTATATCCGATATTGCAACTTAAAATCTATTGCATGCAACACAACACAAAAGAGTGATAAACTTGTTGAACTTAGGTCATATCAGGCTAAAAAATTCTAAAATAAAATTATGGAATGCGCTATGATAGTGACACTTTAAAACACACCTTATAATCCATAATTAATATAGAGAGGAGCTCCCTGACATGCATATCGCTGCTCGATTTGGGCGTTATCTACCCTTAACTTTTGTTTTAGCCTTTACAGTGTATGGGCTTTTTTTTGCAGAACACACCACCGGAATGTGGGCACTTACCGGACTGACAGGGCTTCTATCAATTGTCGGAATTGTCGACATTTCACAAAATACGTACTCTGTTCGTAAAAACTATCCTATCATCGGAAACCTTCGTTATATCTTAAAGCATTTCCGTACGGAAATTCGCCAATACTTCATCGAGTCAGATAACGATGCAGTACCTTTTACCCATGCAGAACGTAAACTCGTTTATGCTCGCGCAAAAAATATTGCGCAAGACTCCGTTCTCGCTTTTGGAACCTTACAAAATACTTATGAGCCAGGCTATCAGTTTGTGACGCATTCTATGGCAACAGTTCCGGCGGCAGATCCAGCAACATTCCGCGTTACCATTGGTGGCGATGATTGTTTACATCCTTATTCGGCATCAATCCTTAATATCTCAGCGATGAGCTTCGGAGCACTCAGTGCTCGCGCAATTGAATCACTCAATGGGGGCGCGAAACTCGGAAACTTTGCACATGATACAGGCGAAGGTGGGATTAGCCCATACCATCGTAAACATGGCGGCGATCTTATCTGGGAATTAGGAAGTGGTTACTTTGGTTGCCGTACAGATGATGGTCATTTTGATCCTGTAAAATTTGAAAAACAAGCAGCTGATCCTCAAATCAAAATGATTGAAATTAAACTCAGTCAAGGGGCAAAACCCGGTCATGGCGGTGTTCTTCCTAAAAATAAAATCAGTGAAGAAATTGCAGAAACTCGTTGCGTTCCTAGAGATCGTGACTGTATTTCTCCATCAAATCACAGTGCGTTCTCAACACCGATTGAACTTCTTGAGTTCATCAAAACATTACGCGATTTAAGTGGTGGTAAACCAGTTGGTTTTAAACTCTGTATTGGTCACCCGTGGGAATTTATGGCGATTGCTAAAGCCATGCTCTTAACCAATATTCTTCCTGACTTTATCGTAGTTGATGGTAAAGAAGGTGGTACAGGTTCCGCTCCAATCGAATTCTCAGATCATATTGGCACACCATTACAAGAAGGTCTTCTCTTCGTTCACAACGTCTTAGTGGGTATTGGTCTTCGTAAAAAAATCCGTATCGGTGCAAGTGGAAAAATTATCACGGCATTTGATATCACTAAAACCTTGGCAATTGGTGCAGACTGGGTAAACTCCGCTCGTGGATTCATGTTCTCATTAGGCTGTATCCAATCTCGTAGCTGTCATACCAATGCATGTCCAACAGGTATCGCAACTCAAGATCCTATTCGCCAAAAAGCATTAGTTGTTGAAGATAAAATGGAACGCGTTAAAAACTTCCATCACAATACGCTTCATGCATTTTCAGAGATTCTTTCATCAGCTGGTGTTTCGCATCCTTCTAAGTTGTTACCACAACATTTAGTAATGCGCTCATCAGAAAATGAAATCCGTCTCTTCTCAAACATTCACTTCTATCTTCCTGAAGGCGCGCTTTTAGGCGAAGAGATTGAGAGTAACTACTATTCTAGTATCTGGAATATAGCACAAGCAGAATCATTCCAAGCACGTGTAGTGATTCCAAAAGCAGAGTAATATTCAGCATAGATAGATAAACATTTATGATCAAGAAGCCAAGCAAATTGCTTGGCTTTTTCTTTACCGGAAAAGCATGCTTTAACAATCACCGATTTTAACGAAAAGGACTTATACAGAAAATCTGACATATCGTGAAATCGATTGTAAGCTATCTGACCAAAATACTTTTACCTATCTCATACCAGCAAATACTACTCTCTTCATTCAATAAAAATGACGATACAAAGATCATTCTGCCTCTCTATTTTCAACTTAAAAGGCTCAATATCATTACTAGCAACTAGCTAATGATTGCTAAAAATCTACAAGCATTCTCTCTAGCCACAACCAACAGTAACAGGATATTTTGGCACTATAATTTCAAATCAGTTTTATGATCCAATGAGAATTATTGGTCAAAACATTTCATATTGTAATCCTCCCCTTTTTAACTCCATTTAAAAGTAGAAGATTCTCTAAGGTTTATTGAATCTGGCATGGTGGCACAGATCCAATGGCTGAATGAGGTCTTTCGTTATTATAACTCCACAA
>Ga0079226_10000422_pt1 | contig 29416 bp, 20 predicted proteins | sample Poulit2014_FD_76345 | JGI IMG/M metagenome (GOLD analysis project Ga0079226, IMG submission 76345) | Agricultural soil microbial communities from Georgia to study Nitrogen management - Poultry litter 2014 | ecosystem: Environmental > Terrestrial > Soil > Agricultural land | place: USA: Georgia...
GAGCAAAATCAAGGTGGGTGATACGGTTTATGTGGTAGGTACTAAATCCTTGTACACCACTGCAGACATCGCCTCGGCTGAGATTGAGGACGGTAAACTGCTCGGCGGTGCTGAGGCCAAAGTACTGGCCAAGCAAGGCGACAGCATACAGGTGCAATTCAGCGGCTGGCAGCCAGAAAGCGCCCAATCCGTTGTTTACCAAGAAATGGGTAAGCGTATTATTATGGCCGCCCTAGGTGACGGCGCCATTGCCATCACCGAACGTGAAGAAGCTCAAATCGACCCCAGCACCGATCAGGTGTGGATGCCGGTTAAGCTGTCCATTTGGACAGACGCTAGTGCGCTAAACCTTGAGCAAAGCACACTTTGGGAGTACAGCGAAAGCGCTTATCAGTCGGGCTGCTCTTCCTGCCACTCTTTATCAGATAAAGAACGTTACACAGCCAACCAGTGGGTCGGCACCATGGCCTCCATGCGCCGCTTCACCAGTTACTCCGATGATGAGTACCGTTTGATTCTGGCCTACCTGCAAAACCACTCAAACGATGTCAGCTCTAGAACAGGAGCGAGCCAATGAATCAGTCTAGGCACACCAAATCTGATGGGTTCATCGTGGCTAGCCAGTGGCTCAGCGAGCTGTTTGGCACCCCGGTTAGTGTCGCTCATATTGAGCAAACACTCACCCAACCGGCTCAGCAAACACTGGGCTGGTTGGCAGAACAATTAGACGTCGCAGCGGAAATGCACACTATCCTCAGCATCCTTCAACAGGATCATCCCAATGTTTTAGCTGTTCATTTACAGCGACGCTACACCACGCTTTTTGAAGGTATCTTCAGAAACCGAGCCGTTCTCCCTTATGAAAGCGCATGGAGCGGAAAAGATACCGCCATTCCCGAGATGCATGCGCTCTTACGTGCCCTTGAGATGCATGTCAGTGAGGACTGCTGTGAGCCCGCCGACCACTTGGCCATAGAACTGGCTGCGCTGGCTTACGCACTGCACGCAGAGCACTACCCTATCGCTATCCAGTTGCTTAACCGACTGCAAAACTGGACACCCGGTTTTGCCCAAGCTTTGCAGCAGCAAGATAAAGATGGGTTTTATGCTGCAGCTGCCGACATTTTAGTGGCCTTGTTAAACAAAGCCAGCAATGCGCTCGCAGCCTATGTACCCAATCAATACGAAGGAGAGTTCGCATGAACAACAAAGATAATGAACTGAATAAAACACTTGAGCAGGACGTTTCCTCACCCACTCGCCGTCGTTTTCTAAAAGGTTCTGCTGCTGCATTTGCTGCCAGTACTCTGCCAATTTCCATGCAGTTTTTAAGCAATGGCGCAATGGCACAAACAGGGCAACAAGAAATTCTCTCTGGCTGTCACTGGGGGGTCTTTAAAGGCATTGTCAAAGATGGCCACGCAGTAGAATTTAAGCCTTGGGAAGGCGATCCGCACCCCTCTCCTATGCTGGAAGGCGTGCGCGACTCCATCTACTCCCCTTCCCGCATACGTTACCCCATGGTGCGTCGTGCTTGGTTAGAGCAAGGCCCAGGAGCAGATCCCGATGGTCGCGGTAGCGGTGATTTTGTTCGCGTTTCTTGGGACAAAGCAATTGAATTGGTGGCCGGCGAACTCACCAGAGTCCGTGAGAAGTACGGCCAGCAATCTGTTTTTGCCGGCAGCTATGGCTGGAAAAGCCCAGGCCGGTTGCATAACTGCCAAACACTGCTACAAAGAATGCTCAACTTAACTGGCGAGTTCACCTCCAGTAGCGGTGACTACTCAACAGGGGCTGCGCAGGTGATCCTGCCCTATGTCTCTGGGTCACTGGAAGTCTATGAGCAATGCACCACATACCCAGTACTCGCTGAACACACCGAGCTGATGGTGTTCTGGGGCTGTGATCCAATAAATAATTCACAAATTTCTTGGCAAGTAGCCGACCACGGTGCCTTTGCTGGGCTTAAACAACTGAAAGACGCTGGCGTCGAAGTCATCAGTATTGACCCCGTAAGAACTCAAACCTGTGAATACTTTGATGCCGAATGGATTACCCCAAAACCACAAACCGACGTTGCTATGATGCTGGGCATCGCGCATACCTTGTATAGCGAAGACCTCCATGACCAAGAGTTTTTAGACCGTTACACCAGCGGTTTTGACCAGTTCAAACCTTACTTGCTAGGTGAAACTGACGGGCAACCCAAAACAGCGGAGTGGGCGTCCGAAATTTGTGGCCTCTCCGCAGACAGCATCCGAGATTTAGCGCGCCGCTTCGCTAGTAAGCGCACTATGCTTGCCCTTGGCTATGCCACCCAGCGTCAGCACCATGGCGAACAATCCACTTGGATGCTGGTCACCCTTGCTTGTATGCTGGGTCAAATTGGCTTACCGGGCGGTGGTTATGGCTTGAGTTATCACTACTCATCCGGTGGCGCGCCCACCCATGAAAGCCCAATTCTGAGTGCAATTGATAACGCCTCGGGGGCAAAATCTTCCGGTGCTGCTTGGTTAGCCAGCAGTGGCGCGGTATCCATTCCTGTAGCTCGTTTTGTGGAAACCTTACTCAACCCCGGTAAAACCATGCAATTTAATGGCAACGAGATCGAACTGCCATTGATTAAAATGGCTTACTGGGCCGGTGGTAATCCCTTTGCCCACCACCAAGACCGCAATGAAATGCTGAGAGCTTGGCGTGAACTGGACACCTTCATCGTGCATGATTTCCAGTGGACGGCAACCGCACGTCATGCCGATATAGTCCTGCCTTGCACCACCAGTTACGAGCGTAATGATATTGAACAGGTGGGCGATTATGCCCTATCGCATATTGTGGCCATGAAAAAAATAGTGGAGCCGCAATTTGAAGCACGCAATGACTTCGATATCTTTGCAGCCATTGCTGACAAACTGGGTAAAGGCTATGAGTTCACTCAAGGCCGTACAGAGATGGACTGGATTCGTGGCTTCTACGAGGCAGCTAAAATCGAGGCCCGTGCCAAAGGCATGGAGATGCCAGTCTTTAATGTGTTCTGGGATTCAAACAAGCCTCTCGCCTTCCCCCTTGAAGACAAACAGAAATACTTTGTTCGTCACCAGGCTTACCGTGAAGAACCCATTCTGAATGCGTTAGGGACCGCCACCGGTAAATTTGAAATTTACTCACGGACCATTGCCGGCTACGACTATGATGACTGCCCACCCCACCCAACTTGGATGGAACCCATTGAGCGTCTCGATGGCCCAACCACCAAGTACCCGCTGAGCATTGCCAGTAACCACCCGCGTTACCGCTTACACTCACAACTCAACGGAACCTCATTGCGTAAACTTTATGCTGTACAAGACCGTGAGCCGTGCTGGATTAACCCACGCGATGCTGCAGTACGTAACATTAAAGATGGTGATGTGGTACGGGTGTATAACGACCGCGGGCAAATTCTTGCCGGCGCCGTGGTTTCTAATGATGTGATGCCTGGTGTGTTACGTATTCAAGAGGGTGGCTGGTTTGACCCCCTTGACCCACGTGAGATTGGCAGCTTATGCCGCTATGGTGACGTTAACTTGCTCACCCCAGGAATAGCTACATCTAAGTCAGCACAAGCCAACTGTGGTCAAACAGGAGTAGCCGAAGTCGAGAAGTTTACCGGTGAACTGCCAGAAGTTCTGGTGTTTTCGCAGCCTAAACCCATTGTCAGCCCACGGGTAAATAGCGCAATGAGCAGCGAAAGCTAAACCTTCACTCTTCATGTGTAAAGAAAGCCACCACTGGACCCAGTTCAGTGGTGGCTTTTACATTTAGGCTCTATAAAGGACAACCTATAATCACACTGGATGCTTTAAAAATAGCGGTAACCTGATTGCCTTCAGCCAGCCCTAGATGCTCTGCACTGTCATTGGTTATCTGCACAGCCAAAGTGCTATCGGCAACTGTCATGATCACCTCAGTATTTACTGCACCTTTTTGCACACGCAACACCTGACCAGCCAATTGGTTACGTGCCGAAAAACGCGCCTCGCTGGCATCATTGAGCAAAATAATGGAACTGGCTTGAATAAGCACAAAAACCTCACTGCCCTCTTGCAAGCCTAACTCACGTGTGCTTTCGCTAGTCACAGTGGCGATAATTGTTTGTCCGCCGGCGATTTCTATTTCAATGCTGTCATTGGTCGCCCCCTGCGTGACTGTTTTTACTGTGCCAAAAAACTGATTACGAGCACTGGTTTTCATGGACAGTCTCTTTAAAACAAATAAATCATCAATAACATTGCCGGTTTCCTGGCTCAGTTCCTGCACAAAACGCTGATGAATCTGCTCCACCCGCTTAAAATTACTGATCAGTTGTTGACCGCGTTCAGTTAAAGTCGTTGAACCACCCCCCTTACCGCCGGTAACGCGGTGCAATAAAGGCTCACCAGCTAGGTTGTTCATGTGATTAACTGCATCCCAAGCCGCTTTATAACTCATTTTCATGGATTTCGCTGCTTGTGATATGGAACCCAGCTCCGCAATTTTAGACAGCAAAAGAATACGCCCATGGCCACCGATGCTCTCCTCACCGGCAGTAATCCAAATCTGCCCCTGCAAGCCAAACTCTGTACTTTTAGCCATAACTCACCCCTTTATTTAACTGCTTTGCTTACAGCAATCCTGCACAACAGCTCAAGAACCTTCATTACTCTAAGTCATAGCCAAGACAATGAAGCCTACTCAACTCAGCGCTCTGCCTGCATTTGAGTGCGCCGGTGGCGTCCAGCTTAAGAATGCCCAGCGCAATGGCTCACCGCCCTGCTGAGCATACTCAGGATCACGCTGATACCACTGGGTTAGCTTGTGTTTATCGTCATCACTCAGCTCACCAAAGCTCGCGCTAACTTTCTCAATAAACTCGCTCAGATCTGTGCTCCCAGCCAAACGATTGCGCGACTCGATGTAATCAACCGTTGGATAAATATTGCGCTGATAGAGTAAATTGATGATGTACATATGGTCGGGAAAGCTACGGTCTTCTCGGCCAAGCAGCTCTTCAATTTCACGGCTACCAAAACGCCCGCCAACCAACTGGGTCATATAGACTTTTTTACGGGCATGTTGATTGACTTTAGTCAGTGCGTCATCCATGTCGGCGACGATACTGGCGCGCGAGACAATGGCAATATCCGCCACTGGCACCTGACCCCAGTCTTCATCCCACGATGCCAAAACCGGCTGCACATTGTCCAACTGCAACTCGCGGGCATTTTGCAACATGGCATCCAGCATCCCTTGGCTGTAATCCAAGCCGTAGACCTGTTTTACTTTTGGTGCTAGAGCTAATGCAATGGTGCCTGGGCCACTGCCAATATCCAGCACAGTGTCTTCAGTGCTGCACTGGACCTTACTGACAAATGCTCTGCGATAAGCGCTGTCCAATGCAGAGAGGCGCATATTAGCGGCTTTACTGTCCCACTCTGCTGGTGTTTTGAACCTGCGTCCGCTGCGCGCTAAGTGATCACGGTATAACTGGGCAAAATCTATGGTTTTAAGCATGAAGCTGTTCTCTTAATATGCAGTCGCAAACAAGACTAACAAACGTCTCTATAGCCTTTTAAAGGCAATGAATAATGCCTGAATTCGCTAATTTTATCTTGCTCGGTTAATTAACTGCAGCCTAACCACTGATTACTTTTTGAGGTGCAGTTTTTAAGATTAAGCTGAGTTAGGTGGCTCAAACCACTCTGTATGATGGTTTAAATAAACGCGTGTCGAATGGTATGGGCCAGCAATCAAGCTGTTGCTGGCCCATGACGTTTTTTGCGGTGTTTTACCAATCAGTTAGGGGCAATGCGCGCCAGCCATTGCTGAATAGCGCTACGCTCGAGGGGTAAAGTCTGCGCCAGCCCAGCAGAAAACTGCTGCCAGCCAGCCAAATACTTTTCACTGACCAAGGTTAATACCGGTATTCCGGCGCTGATCAGTTGAGCAAACTCGTCACAAAGCCCACGGCCTTGGGTTTCGCCATAACCAAAACGGTTAACAAAAACCAAATCCGGCTGCTCGTTTAAAGCACGACGTAACACCTGACCTGCTTCAGCTAAGCCTCCCATATCTAAACTGCAGCCCCGCGAGTCTCGACCCAAGTTTTGCGAAATAATAAAGGTTTCACCGGTGTGTAAATCCCGCAACTGCATGGGCAATACGCCCTGCGGGTCTTTACCTTGTTGAGTGACGAGGCCGCGCACGCGCCAGCCTTGCTGTTGTTGATCCGCCAACACTTGAGCGAGTAACTCATCACCTTCACCGGCGCCAGAATGTATAACAGCTGCGACAGGTAATTGCATAACTGAACTGACCTTTTAACTCTTTTAAAAATGAACGCCTGACTCTATATAAAGCGACAGACTCGACTTACCAACCGACATTTACAATGTGCTAAACAGCCATTGCCCTAGCCAACTGCTAATTAAGTTCATTCTCGACCACCCACACCGCCGCCTCGGTGCGTGAACGCATGCCCAGTTTGCTTAGCAAACGCTTCACATGCACTTTGACGGTACCTTCAGCAATGTCCAAATTACGGGCAATCATTTTATTGCTCTTGCCTTTGGCAATCAGTTTTAAAACATCTTTTTCCCGCTTGGTTAGCATGCTTGGGTGGGCTTGGCTGGACACCGGTCGGCTACGAATGGCTTGGGCGAGCACCTGAGTTAATTCAGTACTAAGCGCCATCTGCCCTTGGGCGGCTAAACGGATTTGCTCGATCAATTCTTCGGGCTCAATGTCTTTTAATAAGTAGCCATCGGCACCTTCACGCAGTGCTTCAATGACATCATCATGGTCGTCAGAGACACTAAAAATCACAATGCGCGTATCGACACTTGCTGCACGTAGCGCGTGGATGGTTTCAATCCCATCCATGCCTGGCATATTCAGATCCAGCAAAATCAAATCCAGCTCATGTTGTTTTACCAATTCTAAGGCTTCCTGCCCAGAGCCTGCTTCAGCAACCGGCAGCAAGTCCTCTTCCATGGATAGCAAGTCGCGCAAACCGCGGCGCAACATTGGGTGATCATCAACCAACATAATGCGTGTTTTTTGACTGTACGAACTGTCCAAAACTACTCTCCAACGTTAAAACTGTGCTTTTTATAATCCGGTAAAAACTGGGCGTGAACGCGCGTGCCTTTTGGCAAAGCGCCTATATAAATACTTCCAGATAAGCTCTGCGCACGCTCAGTTAAAATATTTAACCCATAGTGACCTTCTGGGCTGTCTTCGGTATTTATACCAATACCATCATCATCAATGGTGATATGTATATAGCCTTCACTGTCTTGATACAAACCTAACTTGCACTGACTGGCTTGCGCATGCTTGCTGACATTGCTCAATGCTTCGCGAATAATTTGCAAACAATGTATTTCCTCGTTTGGCGTCAATGGGCAATGTTCTAGCTGGTAATCGAGCTGGATAGCAACCTCTGAGTGACGGCTAAACTCTTGCACTGTGGCTTGCACTGCAGTGGCTAAGCCGGGTTGATCTAGTTTAATGCGGAAGGTCACCAACAACTCGCGTAACTGCCGGTAGGCAGTATTCAGTCCAAACTGGATATCCGTTAAGGTGGTGTTGATCTCATCTTTTGAAAAGTCCGCAGCAATTTGCTTTTTAAGTCGGGTTAACTGAATTTTTTGATGGGATAAGGCCTGTGCTAAAGAATCATGCAGTTCTCTGGCAATCACTGCGCGCTCTTCCATAAGGGCAATCCGCGCTTGCTCTTGACCCAATTGATTCAAGCTTAACGAAGCTGAAAACAACTCCGTTAAAGCCGTCATCAAACGCTTTTGCCAACCTTCCATATGCATTCCAACCGGCACTTCAACACTTAAACCACCCAACCCTTGGTGCTCATTGCGGACCGGAAAACTAATCACTTGCACGTCAATACCGCCACTGATGACGTTGCGATTCATAAATACTGGGCACTGTGCACAGTTGGGTAACTGACAATATTCGGGGGCTTGCCCCTGCTGTGAACTGAATGCTGAGTGCGCTGCATTGCGTGGGTTGTTGATGGTGTCCCTTAAGCATAAAGAGACTGTGCCCAACCCCAATGTTTGCTCGATAGGCACCAACAGGTCAGCCAAGTTGGGCAAAGGATCAGCACTGGTTTTATACAAACTGCGTGCACTATTAAATAGCAGCGCTAAAGTGCGGTTACTGCGTTGTAATTCAGCTGTTTTTTCATCGACTTTCTTTTCGAGATTATCGTATAAATCTGACAACTCACCGCTCATGTGATTGAAAGTTTCTGCCAGCACACCCAGCTCATTGTGCGCTGCGATTTTGGCTCGCCCATCGAAGGAGCCATGGCCTATTTTCTTGGCCAATTCAACCAATTCTTGCAAAGGCATTAACAGTCCATTATTCACCCCAAGAATTGATAAAAACCCCACCAACACACTGACAAATAAGGTGCTGACCTGTAAACCTCGAATATACGATAACTTCCGTTCCGACTCCGTTTGCAGCTCCCCTACAAAACCATCTAAAATCCCAACGAAAACTGGTACTTGCAAGCGGAAGGCGTCTTTATCCGGCGGTGTTTGCTGCAGTAACGGCAACATTAATTGCCGCCACTGATACTCAACCCGTTGGTATTTTTCAGGCAAGCGGTGCTGAATATTTTTATCCACTGCACTCAATAATGCTGGATTACTTAAAGTGGCTTCAAACTCGGCGCGATAGACGGGTAAATCCTCGTTGGTCGCCTCACTGGCCAATAGCGCTAAACGGTATGCCTGCATACGTAAACTGCCGGCTTTATTCAGGGCTTCAGCATCCCCGCGAATAGAGTCTGATAAATACATGCCACCCAGCATACTGCCCAGCATCACTGCAATAATCACCACAAACGCCAGCAAGATACGCACCGCTAAGGACTGTGTTAAACGCACGCTGAGAAACTCTGTCATCGCCTCTACTCACCTCTGATTTATCGCAGCTCTAGATTGCTAGCACTCATTATTCAGGAGCTGTCAGCTGCAAACCAGCCTTATCTCCTTATATACCCCTTTATATCCAAACACGCTAATTTTCTATTAAAAAACCAGAAAACCCATGCAAACCATTGATTTATATAGACTTTTATAGGCAAAACGACCTACCTACAAGTAGGTACAAAGCCTCTCTTTGGTCAACCTCATCCATAGCTAATTGACATAGGTCAATCAAACAGGGGATCTGCTGTCCCTATAGTGCTAGGCAAAGCAAGACCATTTTTGGCGGCAAGCCTGTAGCGGAGAGTTCATACGATGAGCAATAACATTGAGAAATGGAATGTGGAAGACCCGGATTTCTGGGAGTCCACCGGTAAAAAAATAGCCAACCGCAACCTCTGGCTATCAATCCCCAACCTGCTCCTGGGTTTCGCCATTTGGCTAATGTGGGGAATTATTACTGTCCAGATGCTCAATCTGGGCTTTCCCTTCACTCCCGTTGAGCTGTTTACCCTAACCGCCATTTCAGGTCTAGCCGGTGCGACTTTCCGAATCCCAGCATCCTTTATGATTCGCATTGCTGGTGGCCGCAACACCATTGTGCTCAACACTATTTTATTGATGATCCCGGCAATTGGAACCGGTATTGCCCTGCAAGATACCAATACGCCACTGTGGGTCTTCCAATTGCTGGCACTGCTGTCAGGGATTGGTGGCGGTAAATTTGCCTGCTCAATGAGCAACATCAGTGGTTTCTTCCCGAAAAGCCAACAGGGCTTAGCCTTAGGCTTAAACGCCGGTTTAGGTAACTTCGGGGTGACCACCATGCAGATTGTGATCCCCCTAGTGATGACCATGGGCATTTTTGGTGCGCTCGGTGGCGGCTCCATGGAGCTGATGAAAGACAGTGGTACTTTAATTGGTCGCATCCCTGCAGGTTCTGATACTTGGATTCAAAATGCCGGCTGGATCTGGCTGGTGTTTTTGATTCCATTAATCATTGTCAGCTGGTTCAAGATGAACAACCTGATCCCCATCACCCCTAATCCAGGCACGCCACTCAGCGCTTTTAGCAAAATCCTCGGCCTGTATGGCGTCAGCTTAATCACCGCTGTGGTGGGTTTATACCTCTACCTGCCTCAGCCGATTGGCTTAGGCGTGCTCAACATGTGGATTGCCATGCCGTTGATTATGCTCAGCACCTTGGGGCTGCTGCGTCTTATTCCTGGCAGCATTAAACCTAACATCAAGCGCCAGTTTGCCATCTTTAAAGACAAGCACACCTGGTCCATGAGCGTGCTGTACATCTTAACCTTTGGTTCGTTCATTGGGTTCTCCATGGCGCTGCCGCTATCGATCACGGTGATCTTTGGCTATATCAATGAAGTGGCTGCTGACGGCAGCATCACCCGAGTTGCCAACCCCAATGCCCCTAGCGCTTTAACCTACGCTTGGATTGGGCCGTTCTTAGGCGCTTTAACTCGCCCCATCGGTGGCTGGATTTCTGACAAAGTGGGTGGCTCTTTAGTCACGCAAATCATCACCTTAGTCATGGTGGTGGCATCTGTGGCGCTGGGTTATACCCTGCAATTGGCTTACAACTCGCCACACCCTGAAACCTTATTCTTTGCCTTTATTAGCCTGTTCTTAATCCTGTTTGCCGCCTCGGGCATTGGTAACGGTTCCACCTTCCGCACCATTGGGGTGATTTATGACCGCGAACAAGCAGGCCCAGTACTGGGCTGGACTTCAGCGATTGCCGCTTACGGTTCTTTTGTGGCCCCTGTGGTGATTGGTGAAGAGATCAAAGCAGGCACACCCGAAGTTGCCATGTATGGCTTTGCAGTGTTCTACGCTTTGTGCTTGATCCTGAACTGGTGGTTCTACTTACGCAAAAACGCTTACGTCAAAAACCCATAAGCTGCGTTGACTTAAATACTGGAGTTTCTTATGCACATCATGGTTGCTTACGACAATTCAACAAATGCTAAACATGCGTTAGAGAAAACCTTGCAAATGTTCGCCGCACTCAAGCCCAGCATCACCTTAATCAGCGTAGTTGAAGATGTGCTGGGCTCCAGTGGCGTCAACGAAGATCGCTACCTTGAGTACAAACATGATTTTTCAGAAGCCGTGCGCGAAACCGCACAAACCCTGAATGAGTTGGGCGTTAAAACTGAAGTGATGATTGCGGTCGGTGACCCCCGCAAAATGATTTTGCAAGCAGTCACCAATAAGCAACCTGACCTGTTAGTGATTGCTCGGCACAGTGAAAAAGCGGACAGCAATATTATTGGAAAAACCTTAGACGCTTGGGTTGAGGAATTCAATTTTATGACTTTTGGCAGTGTCAGCTCTTTCCTCACACGCCGTGCACCCTGCCCGGTGCTTATTCAAAACAGCCAATAACATCAATGGATGACGGAGCTAGGACATGAAAGTTTCTGATCTATTCCGCTACAAAAAGCCAGAAATTAGAGCACTGCATTTAACGTGGATTGCGTTCTACATCTGCTTCTTTGTGTGGTTTAACATGGCACCACTGGCCACCAGCATGCTGAAAAGCGTGGGTTGGTTAACCAGCGATGACTTACGTCTATTTGCCATTGCTAACGTCGCCTTAACCATTCCCGCTCGTATTTTGGTCGGTATGGCGTTAGATAAATGGGGCCCACGCCGCGTGTTCTCAGTACTGATGGTAGTAATGGCAATTCCCGCAATCGCTTTCGCCTTTGGTGAAACACGCACCCAGCTACTGGTATCGCGTCTGGTACTGAGTTCCATTGGCGCCAGCTTTGTGGTGGGTATCCACATGACCGCCATGTGGTTTAGACCCCGTGATATTGGTTTTGCTGAAGGCTTTTATGCCGGCTGGGGTAACTTCGGTTCGGCCGCTGCGGCAATGACCCTACCTATGATTGCCCTGAACGTGTTTGGCGGCGACGACGGTTGGCGCTACGCAATTGCCAGTACCGCAATCATCATGGCGCTGTACGGAGTATTTTATTGGTTTGCCATCACTGACGGTCCTGAAGGCACAGTGCACCACAAACCCCGCAAAGTCAGTGCTCTAGAAGTCAGTACTTGGGCTGACATGATCAAACTGATCATCTGGACCATTCCCATGGTGGGTGTTTTATCACTCTTGGTGTGGCGTGTTGAAAACATGGGCTATATCGATGCTAAGTGGGCGTGGGCCTGCCATGCGGTAATTGCCGCAGCGGTGATTTATCAAATCGTACAGATTTTCAAGGTCAACCTGCCTATTTTGCGCAAGGGTGTGCCAGAGGATGATAAATATGACTTCAACTCAGTGGCAGCGCTGAATACCACCTACTTTGCCAACTTTGGTGCAGAGCTAGCAGTGGTCTCTATGTTGCCGATGTTCTTTGAAACCACTTGGGGTTTGAGCGCTACTGCAGCGGGGATGATCGCGGCCTCCTTTGCCTTTGTAAACTTAGTCGCCCGACCCATTGGTGGCTTGGTGTCTGATCGCTTCGGTAACCGCCGCTTTGTGATGCTGGCCTACATGATTGGTATCACCATTGGCTTTGCCATGATGGGCTTAATGAATAGCGCATTACCGCTGTATATCGCCGTGGCCATCACTATTTTGTCTTCAGTGTTCGTGCAAGGTGCAGAAGGCGCAACCTTCGGTATTTTGCCCTCCATTAAGCGACGTCTTACCGGACAAATCTCCGGTATGGCCGGTGCTTACGGCAACGTGGGTGCAGTGTGCTACTTGACCCTGTACACCTTTGTCACCCCTTCACAGTTCTTCTTTATTATCGCTGCAGGCGCTCTGCTGAGCTTTATCGCCTGTTTCTTTTGGCTCAAAGAGCCGGAAGGTGCGTTTGCCGAAGAATATGTTGTTTCATCAGTGGACCTTGAGCTCGCAGCTAACCAGCAGGCTGGTAAATAATGACGTGCTTAAGTAACCGATACATGTGTGCATCCAGCTGCCAAGCATCTTTGCACAACTGCTTTTCAAGAGGATAAAAACTATGAGTCGTATTTTAGACCAATTGCACTTTTTAAAGAGAAAGCAAGGTGAATTTGCTGATGGCCATGGCGAAACCCGTAAAGAATCCCGCGACTGGGAAGACGGTTATCGCGCTCGCTGGCAATATGACAAGATCGTTCGCTCCACTCACGGGGTGAACTGCACAGGCTCCTGCTCGTGGAAAATCTATGTCAAAAACGGTCTGATCACCTGGGAAACTCAACAAACCGACTACCCACGTACCCGTCCTGGCCTACCCAACCATGAGCCACGTGGCTGTCCACGGGGTGCTAGTTACAGCTGGTACATTTACAGTGCTAACCGGGTTAAGTACCCGAAAGTGCGTAAAGCCTTGTTGCAACTGTGGCGCGATGCGCGTAAGTCCAAATCTCCGGTTGATGCTTGGCAGAGCATTGTTGAAGACCCCGTCAAAGCCAAAGCTTACAAAAGCAAGCGTGGTTTAGGTGGCTTTATTCGTTCCAACTGGGATGAAGTCAATGAAATCATTGCCGCAGCTAACGTCTACACCACTAAGGCCTATGGCCCTGACCGGGTGGTGGGTTTCTCGCCCATTCCAGCCATGTCGATGATCAGCTACGCTGCTGGCTCACGTTACTTGTCGTTAATGGGCGGTGTGTGCTTAAGCTTCTATGACTGGTACTGTGACTTACCACCGGCCTCACCCATGGTCTGGGGTGAGCAAACTGACGTGCCTGAATCAGCGGACTGGTACAACTCCAACTACATCATTGCCTGGGGTTCCAACGTCCCGCAAACCCGTACCCCGGATGCGCACTTCTTCACTGAAGTTCGTTACAAGGGCGCAAAAACTGTTTCAGTGACCCCAGACTACTCAGAAGTGGCCAAGCTCACTGACTTATGGCTCAACCCTAAGCAGGGTACCGATGCGGCCTTGGCACAAGCGTTTTGCCATGTGATCTTCAAAGAGTTTCACCTGGAAAAGCCCAGCGCTTACTTCACTGATTATGTGCGTCGTTACTCCGACTTCCCCATGCTGGTGATGCTCGAAGACTATCAAGATGGCTATAAGCCAACTCGCTTTTTACGCGCCGCTGACTTAGCCGACAATTTGGGCCAAGAGAATAACCCTGAGTGGAAAACCATTGCTTTGGACAGCCTGTCTAAAGAGCTGGTATCGCCTTTAGGCTCCATTGGTTACCGTTGGAACGAGCAAGGTAAGTGGAACATTGAAGCCCGCGAAGGCGGTGCTGGTAAAGAAGTAGAATTACAACTGTCACTGATTGACGAAGGTGATGCTGTTGAAGTGGCCTTCCCTTACTTTGGCGGTGAGCTGCATGATCACTTCCAACACGTTGAAGGCGAAGATGTCCAGTTCCGCCGTGTGCCCAGCCGTGAGCTCACTTTAGCGGATGGCAGCAAAGTACGGGTGGCTACGGTATTTGATATCAGTGCCGGCGGTTTGGCCATTGACCGTGGTCTCGGTGGTGACAACGTCGCCAGCAGCTACGATCAAGCCGATATTCCAGGCACTCCAGCTTGGCAAGAGGCAATTACCGGTGTCAGTCGCGAAAAAGTGATTCAAGTGGCCCGCGAATTTGCTGACAACGCTGACAAAACCAAAGGTAAGTCGATGATTATCGTCGGCGCAGCCATGAACCACTGGTACCACATGGATATGAACTACCGTGGCCTGATCAATATGCTGATCATGTGCGGCTGTATCGGTAAGAGTGGTGGTGGTTGGGCACACTATGTGGGCCAAGAAAAACTGCGTCCACAAACCGGTTGGTTGCCGGTGGCCTTTGGTCTGGACTGGAGCCGTCCACCACGCCAAATGAATGGTACCAGTTTTTTCTATAACCACAGTTCACAATGGCGCCATGAAAGCATGGACATGCATGAGATTCTTTCGCCCATGGCGGATAAATCTCAGTTCCCCAAACATGCGCTGGACTACAATATCCAAGCCGAACGTGGTGGTTGGTTGCCCAGCGCACCACAACTGAACCGCAACCCTTTAGAAATCTGCCGTGAAGCAGCTGCTGCGGGTATGGACCCTAAAGACTATGTGGTGAAGTCCCTTGAAGAAGGCTCATTACGCTTTGCCTGTGAGCAACCTGATAACCCGGCCAACTTCCCGCGCAATATGTTTGTGTGGCGCTCGAACTTACTGGGTTCTTCCGGTAAAGGCCATGAGTACATGCTCAAATACCTGCTCGGCACACCTAAACATGGGGTGATGAATGAAGATGCGGCGAGCACTGGCTTCATCCCCAACGAAGTTGAGTGGGCTGAAGATGCAGCGATCGGCAAGGTTGACTTAGTCACCACCTTGGACTTCCGCATGTCATCCACCTGCGTCTACTCAGATATCGTCTTACCCACTGCCACTTGGTACGAAAAAGATGATATGAACACCTCTGACATGCACCCGTTCATCCACCCATTGTCGGCAGCCATTGATCCGGCGTGGGAATCCAGATCAGACTGGGATATTTTCAAAGGCGTGGCCAAGAAGTTCTCTGAACTTAGTGAAGGTCATCTTGGTGTTGAACAAGATATCGTCACCATCCCCACCCAGCACGATAGCCCAGGTGAACTGGCTCAACCTTACGGTGGTACCGACTGGAAATCCGCTGGCGAACCTTTAGTACCAGGTAAAAACGCCCCGAACTTGGTGGTGGTTGAGCGTGACTACCCCAACACTTATAAAAAGTTCACCTCACTGGGTCCATTAATGAACTCACAGGGTAACGGCGGTAAAGGAATCGGCTGGAACACCGACGATGAAGTTACCTTCTTAACCCAGCTCAATAAGCCTGTGCTGGATGAAGGTGTCAGCCAAGGTCGTCCGCAAATTGAATCAGCCATTGATGCTGCTGAAACAGTTCTGTCCTTAGCCCCAGAAACCAATGGCCATGTTGCTGTTAAAGCTTGGGCTGCGTTGTCCGAGATCACTGGTCGCGATCACACTCATTTAGCCAAAGCTAAAGAGCATGAAGCGATTCGCTTTAAGGATATTCAAGCCCAGCCGCGCAAAATCATTTCCAGCCCAACTTGGTCAGGTCTTGAAGATGAGCATGTCAGCTATAGCGCTGGATATACCAACGTCCATGAATACATTCCATGGCGTACTATCACTGGCCGCCAGCAGTTTTACCAAGATCACCCCTGGATGCAGGCGTTTGGTGAGCAGTTAATGAGTTACCGCCCACCGGTCAATACCCGCACCATTGATCAGGTTAAAGGTAAACGTGCGAACGGTCATACTGAGATTGTCTTGAACTGGATTACTCCACACCAAAAATGGGGCATTCACAGTACCTACAGTGACAACCTGCTAATGCTGACCTTAAGCCGTGGCGGCCCAATTATCTGGTTGTCAGAAATTGATGCCCGTAAAGCGGGTATTGAAGATAACGATTGGGTTGAGTGCTTTAACGCCAACGGTGCCCTCACCGCCCGTGCGGTGGTCAGCCAACGGGTTAAAGAAGGCATGGTGATGATGTATCACGCCCAAGAACGCATTATTAACGTACCGGGTTCGGAAACCACTAAAACCCGCGGCGGCCACCACAACTCGGTGACCCGCGTGGTGTTAAAACCAACCCACATGATTGGTTCTTACGCTCAGCAAGCTTATGGCTTCAACTACTACGGCACCGTAGGTTGTAACCGTGATGAGTTTGTTGTGGTGCGTAAGATGAGCAAAGTCGAATGGCTAGATGGCTCAGATACCGATGAACTTCCACAGCCACTACCACAAGGTCTTTAAGGAGATACGCCATGAAGATTCGCTCACAAGTAGCCATGGTTCTGAACCTCGATAAGTGCATTGGATGCCACACCTGTTCAGTGACCTGTAAAAATATTTGGACCAGCCGTGAAGGTATGGAATACGCCTGGTTCAATAACGTTGAAACCAAGCCAGGCATTGGTTACCCCAAAGACTGGGAAGACCAAAACAAATGGAAAGGTGGCTGGGTACGTAACAACGACGGTTCCATTCGCCCAAGAATTGGTGGCAAATTCCGCGTGTTAGCCAATATTTTTGCTAACCCGGACTTGCCGGAAATTGACGATTATTACGAGCCCTTTGATTTCGATTACCAGCACCTGCACACCGCGCCCGAAGTGGCGCACCAGCCGGTGGCGCGTCCACGCTCACTGATCAGTGGGCAGCGGATGGAGAAAATCGAATGGGGTCCAAACTGGGAAGAAATTCTCGGTACTGAATTCGCCAAACGTCGCAAAGATAAAAACTTTGACAATATCCAAGCAGATATTTACGGCGAATACGAAAACACCTTTATGATGTACTTGCCGCGTTTGTGTGAGCACTGCCTCAACCCAACCTGCGCGGCAGCTTGCCCCAGTGGTGCCATTTATAAGCGTGAAGAAGACGGCATTGTCTTGATTGACCAAGACAAGTGCCGCGGCTGGCGGATGTGCATCAGTGGTTGCCCGTACAAAAAGATCTACTACAACTGGAAAACTGGAAAATCTGAAAAATGTATTTTCTGTTACCCACGGATTGAAGCGGGCATGCCGACTGTTTGCTCAGAAACCTGTGTGGGCCGGATTCGTTACTTGGGCGTACTGCTGTATGACGCCGACAAAATTCACGAAGTGGCCAGCACGCCCAATGAGCACGACCTGTATCCCAAGCAGCTGGAAATGTTCTTGGATCCCAATGATCCCAAGGTCATCGCTGAAGCACGCAAAGCCGGTATCCCAGATTCAGTGATCACTGCTGCCCAACAGTCACCTGTCTACAAGTTAGCTGTGGACTGGAAGCTGGCCCTGCCACTGCACCCGGAATACCGCACCTTACCTATGGTTTGGTATGTACCGCCGCTGTCGCCGATTCAAAATGCTGCTGAACAAGGCAAAGTAGAAATGAACGGAGTGATTCCTGATGTGGACAGCTTGCGTATTCCCTTACGTTACCTGGCCAACCTGCTCACTGCAGGTGATGAGGAACCGGTCAAATTGGCACTGAAACGTTTGCTGGCCATGCGGGTTTACAAACGTGCGGAGCATGTGGACGGCGTGGAAGACTTAACTGCCCTTGAAGAAGTGGGCTTAAGCAAAGCACAAGCCGATGAAATGTACCGTTACTTAGCGATTGCCAACTACGAAGACCGCTTTGTGATTCCAACCGCGCACCGTGAAGAAGCCCTGTCGGATGCCTTCTCTGAGCGCAATGGTTGTGGCTTCAGCTTTGGTAACGGCTGCGCCGGCGGCGGCGAAAGCAGCGTCAATATGTTTGGCGGCAAAAAGCACACTGAACGTGAAGTGATGCAAACCGTACAAGTCTGGGAGGACTGAGCATGAAAATCTTAAAAGTTATTTCCTTGCTACTGGATTACCCGACCCAGATGGTCTTTGATGCCCGTGACGAGTTGGCTGCAGCCATTGCCGCTACCCGTGTTATCAGCCCTGAGCAGCGTCAAGCTGTTCAGGAGCTGCTGGACGAGCTCACTGGACAAGACCTGATGGATGCGCAAGAAGCCTATGTGAAGCTGTTTAACCGCGGCCGTCACTTATCGCTGCTGCTGTTTGAGCATGTGCACGGTGAATCCCGAGACCGTGGCCAAGCCATGGTGGATTTAATGGCGCAGTATGAAAATGACGGTTTTAATATCAGCGTTAAAGAGCTGCCCGATTATATTCCGCTGTATTTGGAATACCTGTCGCACTGTGATGAACCCACTGCCCGTGCAGGTTTGGCTGATGTTGAACACTTATTGGCGGTGTTAGCGGCGCGTTTGCAAGAGCAACCCAGTCGCTATACCGCCTGCTTCCAAGCACTGCTGCAAATTGCTGGCTTTGAACCAGAGCAAGCAATCGGCGAAGTGCTGGAACAGGTCAGCCAAGAAGTGCATGACGACAGCTTAGAAGCACTGGATGCGCTGTGGGAAGAAGAGGCCGTGACCTTTATGGATGGCGATCAAACTGCCAGCTGCGGTGTGAGCAGTGGCAGCGCTGCCCCACACAGACCCCGTGAAGAACAAGCGGTGCCATTGCATTGGGTCGATTTCGCCCATGACGCTAGCGCTACTCATTAAATGTAGGAGAAACTCATGTCTAATTTTAACCTTCTCATGTTTGGCGTGTACCCATACATAGCGTTAGCCATCTGCCTCATTGGCAGCTGGGCACGTTTCGATTTATCCCAGTACACTTGGCGCGCCGGCTCCAGTCAAATGCTGGACAACAAGGGCATGCGCTTAGCCAGTAACCTGTTCCACGTGGGAATAATTTTTATTCTCGCCGGACACTTTGTTGGCTTGCTAACCCCCCATGCGGTGTACAAACACTTCATCAGCACTGAAAACAAGCAGTTGCTGGCCATGGTTTCCGGTGGTTTCTTTGGCATCCTGTGCTTAATTGGCTTAGTGATGCTGATCAACCGTCGCTTAAATAACCCGCGGATTCGCGCCAGCTCCAACACTTCAGACATTATGATTTTGTTTGTGCTGCTCGCGCAGTTGTTGCTAGGTTTGATGACTATTTTTGCCTCAACTCAACACATGGACGGTTCTGTCATGGTGATGCTGGGTGATTGGGCGCAAAGCATCATAACTTTCCAGCCCCTGAGAGCTGCTGCAGCCATTGCGCCGGTTAGCATCATTTACAAACTGCACGTGTTCTTGGGTGTGACTTTATTTGTCCTCTTCCCGTTTACCCGTTTAGTTCATATTGTCAGCGCACCGATCTGGTACTTAGGTCGCCGCTACCAAATTGTTCGCCAAAAAGGTTAAGGAGTCGATTGTTATGCAACAGTCAAACACCCCTTTATTCACCGATGCGGGTCAATCCGCATCGGCCAACACTGCCGAACCTCTGTTAATTGCTACCAGCAATAACAGTGATTTGCCCACAGTGCGGGTCAATGGTGTGGAAATCAGCAGCACAGCGATTGCCCAAGAAATGCAATACCACCCTGCTGAATCCCAACGCGAAGTCACCTTTCTTGCCGCCCAAGCCTTGGTGTTGCAAGAACTACTCAAGCAACGGGCTGCAGAAATAAACCTGGATGTGCAAGTACAGGACTCAGAAACCCTTGAGGAAGCGACCACCCGCTGCTTGCTTGAGCATGAAATCAGCACCCCCACTATTGGTGACGCTGAGCTGGAAACCTTTTACAACAGCAACCCGCGCAGTTTTACTACGCCGCCGCTGGTGTCCGCTAAGCATATCTTAATTGCCGCAGACCCTGAGGACGATCTGGAGCGCAGCACCCAACGTGAGGCAGCGCTTAAGATTATTGCACAGCTACAAGCCGGCGCTGATTTTTCAGAGCTGGCTCTAGCCCACTCCGCCTGCCCCTCTAAAGAGCAGCAAGGCTCGCTTGGTCAGTTATCCAAGGGGCAAACTGTTCCTGAGTTTGAGCGCCAGCTACTGCGCCTCCCGCTCGGTCTGGCAACCCAGCCCATTGAATCACGCTACGGCTACCATATTGTGGTGGTCGAACAGCGTGTCGAAGGTGAGCTGGTCCCCTACCATATGGTGAAGGAACGTATTGCCGCCCAATTGAGCCAGCGTGTGTGGCAAAAAAGTGTCACTCAATATCTGCAAATGTTAGTGGGAGAGGCTACAATCGAAGGCATCACATTGCAGGGCGCGGCCTCGCCGCTCTTGCAGTAAATAGCATTAGGAGTAGCGTCATGTCTGCAGAACTGATTGATGGATTTGGTCGAAAAATAGATTACGTGCGTTTATCGGTCACCGATCGCTGTGATTTTCGCTGCATCTATTGTATGGCTGAGGACATGACGTTCCTACCCCGACAACGCATCTTAACCTTAGAAGAGCTCTACCGTAGTGCTGAAATATTTGTCGCCAATGGCGTGCGCAAAATACGCCTCACCGGCGGTGAGCCTTTAACCCGTAAGGGCATCGTCAGCTTGTGTGAGAACATCAGCAGCTTACCGGGTCTAGACGAGCTGGTGATGACCACCAATGGTTCACAACTGACCAAGTATGCGCAGCAATTGGCCGATGCTGGGGTTAAGCGCCTCAATATCAGCCTCGACTCACTTTGCCCTGACAAGTTTAAAGCCATGACCCGTATTGGTGATTTGCATCAGGTTTTAGATGGCATTCAAGCCGCGCGCAAGGCAGGTTTTGAAAACCTAAAAATCAACAGCGTGATTATCCAAGGGCAAAACGAAGAAGAAATTCTTTCTCTCACGGATTTTGCTGTTGAAAACGGCCTGGATATTACTTTTATCGAAGAGATGCCGTTAGGCCATGTCGGCCGAAAACGGGAGCTTTTTACCAGCGATCAAGTGCGTGACAGCATTGCCGAACACTATGCCCTCCTCGAAAGCACGGAAAGCACCGGTGGTCCCGCACGCTATATGCGCTTAAGAGACCATGCAAACTCCCGGATAGGTTTTATCTCACCGCACAGCCATAATTTCTGCAGCACCTGTAACCGTGTACGCCTGACTGTTGAAGGCAAGCTGCTATTGTGTTTGGGCAACGAGCACTCGCTGGACTTACTGGCACTACTGCGCCGTTACCCATTATCGAATGAGCCTGTTTTAGCGCGCATTCGTCAGGCACTTAACAACAAGCCTGAAAAACACCATTTCAGTAGTGATGGTGACGTGCAAATTATACGTTTTATGAACGCCACTGGTGGCTAACGTTTACCTTGATGGTTTCAAGAATATTTAGAGAACAGCTATGACTATTTCAAGTTTTGATGACCTGCTACAGGCTGCAAACTCCCAGACTGAACCGCAATTATTGCTCTTTGTATTTACTAAAGCTGAGCTACCCGAAGATGCCACTCAAGAAGAAAAAGATAATTTTGAGAAAGGCTATGGGGGGACCTTAACACCTGTGGTTTGTGTGGATAAAAGCCCTGCAGAAATCAACAGCTTTATGGCCCTTGCAGAAGAATCTAAGAAAACTGGGCAAGACTGGGACGTGGTCTTTGTCAGCAGTATGTCTGGACAGGCCGGTATTGCACCCAATTCTGATCAAGCGGAACAGCCCTTACAAATGATGGTACAAGCTATTCAAGCCGGCGGGATCAGTAATTTTCTAGCTTTCAGCAAGTCCGGTGAGATTTTACAGATCAGTTAACAACCCTATCTCACTTAGCATTTTAAATGCAGCAACTCTAAAACACCGTACAACCCTTCTTGTCACTGTCACTCATCCAAACAAAAGCGGGGCCATCAAGCCCCGTTTTTGTTTAGCTCAAACTAACTGTCTAAACGACGAATGCGCACCGGTAAGCCCTGACGGATACTGGCGCCACTGACGCCTTCCAGCCAAGTGGCCATCACTTCTCGGGTGGGGTCGGCAAAGCCCAAGTCATTTAAGTTCACGCCCGCACCGATCCAGTCTAAGGCCGGTGTGGCTTGGCCATCCACCAGATGCTCACTGGCACCCAGCTCACGGTGTCCATAACCGTGCTCAATGCCTAACGCACCAGGCTTAACCCCGTTACTCACCAACGCTAACCCAATCACCTTGCCACCTGGGCTTTCAATGCTGATGGTGTCACCGTGCTGTACCCCGGCCTGCTGGGCATCCAGATGATTAATCAGTACGGGGTTATAGGGTTTGATCATCCGTAACCGCTCCAGTCCTGCTGAATAGGAGTTCATGATGTTGGACTTAAAGGAGAAGGCCAATAACGGCCATTCATCCTTGGAGTAGATGTCACGCATGGGTGTGCCATCGTGGAATTTAGCCTCCTGAAATTGCGGCGTCCCCACTAGGCGTTGACCTGTGTAACTGTCAATGGCCGTACCCACTTGCTCATTGTAAACGCACAGCGTCGGGGTCCAAGCATGGCGGTGATGCTGACCCACATAGGCTTGATCATACTCCTCAAAGCGGCCACCGCGGGCATACATATAAGCCACCGGCCCTTGCTCTTCAGGCTTTAAGGTGCTTTGCAGTTTAGGCACCAAACGCGCCACTCCGCCATGTTCAATATCGCTTGGTGTTGCTGCCGGCAAGGGCTGGCCTAAAAACGCTATATTGGCCGCTGCGCGCAAGTAAAAGTCTTCAGCTTTATTTAATGGGTGCAAGTTACCTTCATGGTCAGGAATTGCGTTATCACCAAAGCCGGGTAAACCCAGCCGTTTGGATACGGCAATAATGAAGCTGTCCATGCTTACCGGCTCGCCTTCGGCGGTTTTTTGCTGACGGGGTTCCACCACCGGCCAACAGGCCGTGGTCATTTTCGTGGTGGTGCCATTCCATGCACCGGTAAAGCCCCAGACTTCATACATCACTGAATCCGGTACCAGATAATCCGCATGGCGACTGGTTTCATTAATACACCCATCCGCCGCCACATAGAGACCTAAACGCTTAGGGTCCTTGATGCGCTCACCAATGATATTGGCCAAACCTGCTTGTCCGTACATGGGGTTGGCCATGCAACCTATCACCGCTTTTAACGGATACGGATAGCCATCTAACCCTGAGGCAATGTGCTCAGTCAGTGCCGGTGGCGCCAGCACCCGCCACGGGGCGCGGGAGGGATACGGCGACTCACCAGCGGCCACTTTACGCTGATACTCCGATGATTTTTCATAGGGGAAACGCGAGCGTGATAAAAACACCCCCTTAGGGCCACGCTTACCAGGAAAACCATCCAAATTATAACGCGGGCCATTGCCAACGCCATTAAAGCGTCCCGGTGCTTTAATCACCCCTCCTTTTTGGTTAAAGCTGCCCACCAAAATATTGAGCATGGTGATTCCAAAAGCCGCGTAGAAACCACTGCCCGACATCATGCCACCGTGGCAAGCAGCTGCTGACTGACGACCATGCTTAGCAAAGGTGCTGGCTAATTTAACCAACGTCTGCTTGGCAATACCACAGTGCGCGGCGTACTCATCGAGGCTGTATTGATTGGCTGTTTCACGCAATTTACTGAGGCTGCTTTTAACCTGCAGCGTGCCCTGTGGCGTTGTAATCTGCTGGTCCACAAACAGCTGAGCACGCGTTGTCTCACCGGCTGCGACCAATTCACCCTGCGGATTGAGCACCATGACTTGATCCGCTTCGCTGTCTGGCTCGGCTAAGCCTAAATCAGAGCGGCGTAAGAAATAACCTGCCCGCGGGTGATCATCGTTTTCAATCACCAAGTGGCTCGCATTGGTATGCCCTGCTTCACCGTTTTGCTCAGCAGCCGCTTGGGTGGGATAGGACAGAAAATCTGCCGCATAGCCGTCATTGGCTAACAACCACTGAATCAGCGCCATGGCCAGTGCGGTGTCCGTGCCGGGTAAAATTGGCACCCAACGGTTACGCTCGGCACTGGCATGGGACGCAGTCGCATTGAGCACAGGGTCAATCACTACATATTCCAGATCACCATGGGCACGGGCTTCAGCCAATAAACGCGCTTGGCGCTTAAAAGGGTTACCGGCCTGGCTGGGTGCGGTGCCTATAAATAAGGCAAAGCGGGTGTTTTTAAAATCCGGCTTACTGTGTGCGTTGCTCTGTAAATCATTCAGCACTGCACCTGACCCCATACGGAAGGCCACACCACAATAAGAACCGTGGGCACCAAAGTTACGGGTGCCAAAGGCATTAAAAGTAAAGCGTCTGAGCAATGCAGAGCGACCATAGTCAGTGGCATCCATCACCAACAACTGGTTGGCGACAGGGCCGTATTCTGGATTGTCTGGATCAATCAGAGTGTCGTGGTCATGCAGCTCCCGTAAGCCTTGTACATGGCCTTCACCAAACAGATCACCGCCCTCACAGATTTCTTCCACCAACTGTTCAAAAGAGATTTTTTCCCATTTACGCTCACCGCGTTTACCCACCCGCTTCAAGCAATGGGTTAGTCGATAGGGACTGTCCATTTGCTCAATCATCGCATTACCACGGGCACAGGCTGTGGAGCGGCCGGCTAAACCTTGCTCAGCAAAACCACTGACGCTGCGTAAGGCATCCACTACTGGCTTGCTCTGCGGCAAATGTGGATCGCCCGAAAGCGGATGATAGGGGTTACCGGACACCCGCAATACTTGCTCAGTATTATTATCCACTCGGACCCGCACTCCACATAAAGTGGTGCAGCCATAGCACACGGTAAAAGCCGTGCGCTGATTGGGGTTTAAAGTTAACTCACCGGTTTGGCTGTCCACTTGATACTCAGGCGCAAATGAATTGCCATGAATACGGTCATTGGGCTTTTCACCGGAGGTACCTTTGATACCTTTGGCCATTTTCAGTAAAGGATCCGAGTAGCCCGCAGCAAAAGTGGCTGCACCACCGGCAATGGCTGCACCTTTCAATAAACGGCGCCGTGACTTGTCTGGCTTATCCATGATGAACAGCTCCTTTAACAATATTTGAAGATGATGCGTCAGTTGTTACAGCATGATGCTGACCCACCCCGCGCCAAGGTACGAACAGATCGATTAATAAAATAGCCGCCAGCCATAAACCGAAGATACCCAATACGCCCAGCCAGCCTGACGAACCCAGAGCAATACTGTAATCATTAAAGCCAGCGGTGTTGCGGGCCACGGTTTGCACGTCCATCAACACTGCCCAGCGGAACATCCACGCCACATGTAGGCCCAACAAGCCCACAATCCAAGCATGCACTTGCATACGGTCGTTGTTACGCAGCAGCCAAGCTAAAACCAACAGCGTGATACCCGCAGTGAGCCCCCACAGCGCCATACTGCGCCAAGTAGCATTATCACGCACAGAATCTAAAGCTGCGGCAACAGAGCCGGAGATGGCATTGGCGCCATCTAAATACCAAGTGATGGCGATCAGCCCACAGGCCAAACAGCTCAACACCAGAACCGACAAGACTTGCTTATTAGTGGCCGATTTTTTAATGCCCGAAATACGGTTTAACACTAAAACCAAACCGCACGCACCCAACATGCCTGTGCTGGCAAACATGGGAATCAGCCAGTTGGTATTCCATAAAGGTCGCCCCTTAACCACCGCGATCTCGGCGCCGGTATAGAGCACAATCCCTGTGGAAAACACTAACGCCGCTATAGTCAGCAGTGGCACCAAAAATGCTGGCGTGTGTCCGCTACCAAAACTTAATAAGCGCGCATAAGCACCCAGTAAGCCCGGTGCTGTGCGCTGCGCTTGAATAGCTGGACGCCAGACCAAATAGGCCAATACCACCACAGCAGCTAAATACAACGGCAACAAAAAGCTGCCGATGCTCATCCACGACCAAGGTGTGGGGTGGGCATAAAAGTGCCAAAAACGCAGCGGTTGGTGTAAATCAGCCAATAAAGCCACCGGTGCCACCAAAGTGGTGCTGACGCACGCCAATAAAGCGATACGGCTGGTGGTTCGCCACGCCTGTGCGCCTAACAAACCGGGCGCACTGAGCCACAGTGTGCAATACGATAAGGCAATCAGAAAGAAATACTGTACCGCCCATGGGTACCAAGCCAGACCATAGCGCGGTACCAAGACCTCAGTGACCAGAGAATTCATAACCGATCTCCTTACCTTCGTTATCCAGCACATCCCACAAGCCGGCAATGGCATGGGGTCGGGAAGTAAACTGCTCATCCATACCTAAGTAATAGACTTGTGGTGCGGTGTTTTTTTCCGGCTGCAAAACCATCAGTTCATGATGATGCTTGGCAATTAAGCGACTGATTTCGCTGTTAGGATCACGCATATCGCCAATAATGCGTGCGCCCCCAACGCAGGACTCCACGCAGGCAGGGAGCAAGTTCGCTTCCAGGCGATGGGCACAGAAAGTGCACTTATCTGCAGTCTGGGTGGTATCGTTAATAAAGCGTGCATCATAGGGACAGGCATTCACACAGTAGGCGCAGCCCACGCAACGATCACTGTCTACTACCACAATGCCGTCCTGACGCTGGAAAGTGGCCTGCACTGGGCAAACCGGCACACAAGGCGGGTTTTCACAGTGGTTACATAAGCGCGGCAACATAAAAGTGGCGCTGTTGCCGGTGTCTTCATGCTCCACTTCAAACTGCGAGACAATGGTACGGAAATTACCTAACGGAGCTTGGTTTTCAATATGGCAGGATACCGTGCAGGCTTGGCAACCAATGCAGCGGCGCAAATCAATTAACATGCCGTAACGTTTAGTTGGATCACCTTCACGCCGCGCTGGCTGGTCATTAATACCCGCTTGCACAACGCTTGATAACGGCACTAAAGCTGCACCTGCAGTCAGTTTAGCGATCTGCTTTAGCAGGGACCGTCGCATTACATCCATAGTATCTCTCCAGCTCAAACTAATTACTTAGCAGGCTACAGAGTTTTGCATGCGGCCATTTGACTCGCGTCAATGAATACTTGATATATATTAATAAGGTATGAGCGCACTCAAATCTGCTCTATTGACAGGCAACGGCCATAGCGCGTTGCCCATAAATAAACCTGAGCATCACTTTACATGCACGTGTTTCAGGTGCCTTGCTCGGCACGCTGCAGCGCCCTGAACTCAACACCCCTTACAGAACGGACCTGTAGGAGTCGGCCACGCCGGCGAACGGATCACCCTACAGTGGCCCGATCGTACAATTGCGGGCATGGCCCGATCCTACAAACAACAAGCCGGCGTTCAGGCCGGCTGTTAAATGGCGTTAGGCTTGACGCAAACGCTCTGGCTTAATTAAGAAACGGGCCAGCGCAGGCAGCAGCCAGATCGCACCAATCATATTCCACAGGAACATAAAGGTGAGCATCAAGCCCATATCAGCCTGGAACTTAATAGCTGAGAAGATCCAAGTGGCCACCCCAATCGCCAAACAGACACCGGTAAACAGCACCGCTTTACCCGTGGATTTTAGGGTTTGGTAATAGGCTTCTTGCAAGGGCATACCCATGCGTAAGAAGGTTTCTAAGCGGCTGTAAATATAAATGCCGTAGTCAACGCCAATTCCCACCCCTAAGGCGATCACTGGCAAGGTGGCCACTTTCACCCCGATGCCCATAAAGGCCATTAAGGCATTACCTAACACCGAAGTTAGCATCAGCGGCAAGATAATACAGGCCGTGGCTGCAAGGGAGCGGAAGGTGATTAAGCACATGCTAATCACCGCACTATACACTGCGATCAGCATCATAATTTCTGAGGCAGAAATCACATCATTGGTGGCCGCCTCAATCCCCGCATTACCTGCTGCTAACAAAAACTGGTATTCATCAGTATTGTTTTTCGCGGCAAACTCTTCCACCGCAGCCACTGCCGTGCTCAGTGTTTCTGCTTTATGGTCTTCTAAGAACACTAATAAAGGCGCCAGCGAGCAGTCCGAGTTGTACAGAGAATCTGCTCTGGCAATGGAGTTGTTGAGAATGTGCTGGTTACGGGACAAGGTTTCCCATTTCAGGTTGCCCTCGTTCATGCCTTTAATCACTTGCTTAGACACAGTGACCATGGAAATCACCGATTGCACACCCGGGGTATTTTCCATGCGCCAACTTAAATCATCCATGGCTTTAATGGCCCCGTAACTGGAACAGCCTTCGGCAGGGGTTTTCACCATCACCACTAATACATCAGAACTGGTTGAGTAGTTTTGAATAATAAAGTCATTGTCCAAGTTGTAACGGGAGTCGGCATGCAACTCGGGGGCACCTTGGTCCAAGTCACCCACTTTCAAGTTTTGGCCATACCAAAGACCAAACAGCATGGCACTGATCGCAACCAAAATTGATACTGGAGCCACTTTGGCGCTGGCAAAGTTGGCAATCAAGCGCCACAAAGGGTTTTCCCGCTCTGCATTGGCACGACTGATTGTGATGGACTTTTTACTGATCCCCACATAGGAAATCAATACCGGCAAAAAGATCAGGTTGGTGAGGATAATCACTGCCACACCCACAGAGGCACCAATGGCCAGCTCGCGAATCACCCCAATATCAATTAACAATAAGGTGATAAAGCCCACCGCATCCGATGACAGCGCCACCAAACCCGGCACAAACAGTTGACGAAATGCCATACGCGCCGCGGTTAACGCATCCAGCGCCGTGCCTGATGCCATGGCAATGCCGTTGATTTTTTGCACGCCGTGGGAGATACCAATGGCAAACACTAAAAAAGGCACCAGCATGGAATAAGGATCCAAACCAAAACCCATTAAGTTCAATAAGCCCAGCTGCCAACCCACGGCGATTAAAGTGGCAAACAGCACTGCTAAAGTGCTCTTCATACACTTGGTAAACCACAATAACAGCGCAAAGGTAATGGCAATGGCAACCCCAAAGAACAATACGACATTGACTAGGCCATCAATCAGGTCACCGACTTTTTTCGCAAAACCAACGATATGTATTTTAATATCAGGGTTTTGCGCCTCATACTTTTCACGAATTTTTTCTTCTAATGCATGAGAAAATGCTTGGTAATCCAGTTTCAATAACACACTGGGGTTATTGGGGTCAGGAAACTCTTCCAGCAGGGGTATTTCAACAATACTGGATTTAA
>Ga0079226_10000423_pt1 | contig 29362 bp, 32 predicted proteins | sample Poulit2014_FD_76345 | JGI IMG/M metagenome (GOLD analysis project Ga0079226, IMG submission 76345) | Agricultural soil microbial communities from Georgia to study Nitrogen management - Poultry litter 2014 | ecosystem: Environmental > Terrestrial > Soil > Agricultural land | place: USA: Georgia...
CTGGCAATTTACTTATTGGCTCAAACATAGCCGGATTTACAAAAGTGGCAGATACGATGATTGAGCAAGGCGTTATTTAATCATTGTAAGTTATAATTTACAATAATGTATGTTGGGTTTTCAATTTTGTTATATTTTACGGTTACGTTCTTTCGTTAACGTCGTTATATTTGTAATTATTCCGATAGGTTTTTCTACAAAGTGAGCTTGTATATCGTTTCAACAGTGAAATAGAATTTAAACCATCTATTGCCTATGAATTGATTCACAGAAAGTGTTTTAAGGATTATTGCAAGGCGCTATCATACATCAACAATCACTTTTATAAAACGATTTGACACCATTACCAAAACGATTACTGAGTATTACTGTTATCAAAGAATATAAAGGTGTTACTGTTGGTAAAAGTACCAGATGATTATTGTAGATTCAATAGACCTCTAATGTTGGACTGTGTATCCAACATTAGAGGAGTAATTTATACAACCGCCTGCAGGAAGAGAGAAATCACCCCCTTCGGAATGAAAACTAAATGGGGTAATAAAATTGTAGAGTGATTTTTTACATTCCAACATTTTACACAGAACTTTTATTTCTAGCCTTATCAAAACATCTTGATAACAGAAGTATATAAAGGAGTTAAACGTTGAAATAGTTCAAAGATTATTTTCCACTTCCACAATCACTTCAACCTCTACTGGTGTGTTAAATGGAAGTTCATTTACACCAATTGCTGACCGAACATGTCTACCTTTTTCGCCAAACACATCAATGAATATATCCGATGCGCCATTCATGACATATGGTTGTTCCCAGAAACCTTCGTAGCTTTGTACAAAACCTGATACTTTAACGACTTGTTTTACTTTATCCAAGCTTCCCAAATAACACTTTAATACAGATAAACAATTTATAGCACATTGTCTTGCAGCTTTTTGCCCATCCACTAAACTTATATCCTTTCCTATCTTTCCTTCAAAAATATTAACACCGTTTTCACGGCAATCTTGACCAGAGGTATACACCAATTCACCTGTCCTTATAACTGGTACAAAAGGAAATGTTGAGGAATTAACATCTTCTAATTTAATTCCTAATACTTGAAGTTTATTATCTATGAACATAAGACTCCTCCTCTTCACTACTATTATTAAAAACGCAGTACCATTAATTAATTTGTGGAACACCATAATCACTAGCAAGAATTGCTCCTTTTTCGCACACAGCATAAACGGAATCCAATATCCCACCGTTATTAATAATTACATCAGTTTTCCCAATACAATATCACTTGCCCACATATACTTTGACCTTCAAAGCGGCTTTCCTGACATCTACCACTTTTTGTTTAGTTTAAATAAAGTCAATTGTTCAATATTATATTTTAACTCTTTTCATCCATATAAATAAGAAGTTTTTGTGCTCCTTCTTGCACAAGGTTTTTGCTGTTTCTAGTCCCACGCTTCTTACTTATACAAACCTTGTTAGAAGGTAATTACTTACATAACTCTTCCCTGCTACTATTAGTTATCAATCATAATATTTAGGAGAGTTTTCATCTTTATAAACAGTGGACTTTAACGTTCCATATAATGGATTGCCAAACATACTTTCCATCATCCTGTAAAAGAGGGCCAACCTCATCAACAGTTATCTATTACACTAGAATTATCTTTAAAAATGATGCATATAAAGGTCAAAGTAATGTTAAGTTTGGTTTTGATCTTTGCATTGGATTGGTTTGTTCAAGAGCATAAGCAAGATTAAGTATTTTCTTCTCCTGAAATGCATTACCAATAATCTGTAAACCAACAGGCATTCCGTTCTTTAATCCAGCAGGAACTGTAACCGCAGGTAATCCTGTTAAATTTACAGGGCCCATAAATCTAATATCATTAAAACTTCCTTCTCCTAGGCCTGTATCAGGTAATAATTCCGGCAGGCTTGGTGATATGATTACATCCACCCTTTCAAAAGCGCTTTCTATTTCTCTATTGATTCTCTCCCTTAATTGTTGTGCCTGTAAATACTCTACTGCTGATGGAACTTGACCTAATTCTAATTTTAATCGTAGATCTTCGCCCAATTTATTTGATTGCTCTTTTATGTCTTGATTGTGAATGGTGCTTGCCTCGCTTATAAAAGTAATTAATTGAGTATATTCTGAGTATTCATGCATAGGTAGGTCGATATGCTTAACTATTGCACCTTGATTAACAAGACTTTGGATTCCTTCACGAACTATTTGCTCAATCTGAGGATCAACATCTTTAAAGAAATAATCTTCATTAATACCAATGACACAATTACTGATATCAGTGTTTAAATAATTCGTATACAGTTGGGTAGTAGATTTTGAAGAGTCTTGATCCTGGTAGTCATAACCTGCTATTACTTCTAATAGCGCAGCTGAGTCATAAACCTTTTTTGTCATAGGTCCAACATGATCAAGTGTCATCGATGATGGAAAGCATCCATGTTTACTCACTCTGCCATACGTGGGTTTTAATCCAACGATTCCACAAGCCGATGCAGGAATGCGAATAGAACCTACTGTATCTGTTCCAAGCGAGGCAACAGTCATATCAGCAGAAATTGCAGCAGCAGAACCACCGCTTGATCCACCAGGAATTTTTTGAGTATCCCAAGGATTCCGACATGTCCCATAAAAAGGATTATCCGTAGTTCCACCCCACGCAAATTCATGTAAATTTAATCGGCCAGTAAAAATCACTCCCGCTTCTTTTAGCTTTTTTACTACAGTAGCGTCATAATGAGGTACAAAATTCTCATAAATTTTCGAACCCATGGTAGTAATTTGATTTTCAAAAAATATGTTGTCCTTTAATGCCATTGGAATACCATGTAAAGCAGTCTTATATTCCCCCTTCATTATCTCTTGTTCTGCTTTTCTGGCTGCATTCAATGCTTCTTTTTCTCTTATCTCAATATAAGCATTCAAATGATCGTTATACCTCTCCGCTTGATGCAAAGTTGCTTCAGTCAGTTCAACAGGAGAAATATCCTGATTGCGAAGTAAAGGGGCTAATTCTTCGATTGATTTAGAAACTAATTCATGACTCAAAGATAATCACCTCTTTGAACATTTAAAAACGCCAACGTATTATCGTTGGAAGTTATAGCATTTGCTTTTCCCTTTAACTCTTGTATGTCTTTCCATTGTAATTCTAATAGTTCATAATCATTTTCTGGTATTGAAATATCTTTGTTAGCAAACAATTCACGAAGAAATGCCTCCATATTTAATGCTCCTTTCTTATTTTATCTTAGTACCTGTCACAATAATTGAATAATTGCTGCTACCTAGGTTCATTCAATCAGTTCCTGGTTAATTTTTACGCTCTCAAGCATTTTTATCAAATGTGTAATTAATTCATTATAAGGTACCGCAATACCATGTTTTTCTCCCTTTCTCATGATTGCACCGTTTAAATAATCGATTTCTGACGCTCGGCCATTCATTACATCCTGCAACATAGACGGCAAATGGCGACCAGATAGAGATGGACTAAAAGCACCTTCTATCATAGACAAAATTGACTTTCGATTAATATATATGCCTTCAGCCTGAGCTACTAAAATGACTTCATCTACAATGCCTTTCATTACATCCTGAATTTTCTCATATTTGCCGACTGTTGCTACAGAATGATTCATAAGCGTACATAGTGGATTTAGCACACAATTAAAGGCTACCTTTTCCCATATACTTTTGTATACATCTTGAGATATCTTTGTATGCATCCCTGATTGATTCATAATATCTACTATATGATTTAATGTACTTATTTCTTTAGCATTTACTTGCATGATTCGTGTGTCTCCAGAACCAAGTGCTTGAATCTCCCCTGGCCCTAACAATTCGGTTGCAAATGTTGTAACTCCTGATAGTAACTGACTATTTGCAAAGAATTGTTGAAGTGTTTCAAGGTTTCCAATACCATTTTGTAATGTCAATACATAAGTATCTTCGTTTACTAAGTGTCTACAGCTTTTTATCATTTCTTCAGACTGCATAGATTTCGTAAAAATAATCAGTAAATCAAATAACCCATGAGATTCGGCAGGTAAACTTGCAGCAATGTTTAATTGTCGACTCCCTTTTTCATCAACGACCACCAATCCTTTGTGTTGTATTGTTTCAACATGTTCTTTCCAATTATCTATTAACAACACCTGATTACCAGCTTCATGGAACATAAATCCAAAACGGCACCCCATCGCGCCAGCGCCAGCAATTGCAATTTCCATTTCTATGTCACCTACTTTTTATACTGATTCTTCTTTATTTGAGCCAAAACATAACAACTTCAGGTATATAAGTGATAATAAATAAAGCAATGATAGCTGCTCCCACAGGTGCTAGTACACGCCATGCTACTTTATGAAAGGGTACATTCCCAACACTTGATGAAATAAATAACGTGGCGCCAAAAGGTGGTGTTGCCATTCCGATTGCAGTATTCACCACAACAATTAACCCAAATAGAACCGGATCTATTCCCAAGGTGGTAATCACCGGTAAAAACATTGGAACAACAATGACAATCACAGCAATTGTATCCATAAAAGCACCAAACAATAATAGAATGATATTAATCATTAATAAAATAATGATAGGGCTTTCAGATATCGACATAAACGATGAAACAATTGCCTGCGGTATCTGTTCATATGCCATGATATAAGCAAATAGTGACGCATTAGCTATAATAAACATAATGGAACTAGTTGTTTTCGCTGATTGAAAAAATATCTTCCATAAATCTTTGAATTTTAATTCTCTATATACAAACAAACCTATAATAATTGCATAAGCAACTGCAACAACACCAGATTCCGTAGGCGTAAATATTCCACTAAATACACCGCCTATTAATATGACTGGCGTTCCTAAAGCCCAAAAAGCTCTAAATAATGACACAAAGAATTCTTTTATACTAAATGGATGGCCACTGCCTTTATACCCGTGCTTTTTTGAAACAAGATAAGCAACTATCGTTAAGGCAATACCAAAAATTATACCTCCAGGGATGCCGACAATATATAAATCAGATACAGAAGTATTTGCTAAGGTACCATAAATAATAAAAGTGATACTCGGTGGAATAATTACCCCCATAGGACTAGCAGATGCAACTACTGCGGATGCAAAATCTCGATCATATCCCTTATCTACCATAGCGGGAATCATGATGCTTCCTAATGCCGCTGCCGTTGCTATGGCACTTCCAGAAATTGCAGCAAAAAACATGCATCCTATAATTGTTACAATTGCTAAACCCCCAGTTCTTTTTCCTACCATTGCGTTTGCTAAATCTAATATACGTTGTGCCAATCCACCAGTTAACATTAAATCTCCAGCTAAAATAAAAAACGGTATTGCCATTAAAGCAGACACATCAACACCCGAAAACAGTGTTTGTATTATAATTGTAGGAGGGGTACCACTTACTAAAATATATAAAATAGAAGACAATCCTAAAGTTACTGCCATTGGAACGCCTAAGAAGAGTAGTAAAATAGCACTTCCGAAAAACAAAATAATCACTCTATATCCACTCCTTCATGTCTGCTATTCTGTTTTGTAAAACGAGCTATTAAATGAATAACCATGATAATACATGATAAGGGAAATACAGAGTAGACAATTGCCATTGAAATACCCGCATTAGGTGACGCTTGGTTTGCTACAATGTCAAGAATATCATAGCCAAATTTAATAACAACGACTGTGTATATAAGCATAAATATTTTTTGTATAGGGGGAAGTATCTTCTTCATTGTTTTAGAATTCTCTTCTAAAACAGATACAGAAATATGACTCCAATCTCTAGTCGCTACAGCTGCTCCCAAAAAGACTAGCCATACCATTAGATATCTTGAAATTTCATCTGTCCAAACAATACCCGAATTAAAAACAAACCTTCCAATAATTTGAACTAACATTATGATTGTCATCAGACTTAGGAAAACTGTAATAAAACTTCGGATTGCTTGATCAATCCAATAACTGATCTTATCTATCCATTTCATAATTTTACTCCTCAACTACTATTTAATTAATGCTAAAGTATATTCCTAGCTTTATAAAGCAAGGTCCCCCCTAAGTAGGGGGAGGGATTACTTATCTAATTCTTGTATTTGTTTTAAGATTTCATCATCATGCTCTTCTTTCCAATCATTATAAACACCTTGAACTTTTTCTTCAAAAGCGTCTTTGTCTACTTCATTAAATTCCATATCTTTTTCTTCCAATTTCTCCTCATATTCCTTTTGTTCTTCTTCTGTTTTTTCATTAATATAAGCTGCACTTTCTTCTGAGGCTTCTGCTATTGCTTTTTGAACATCTTCTGACCAAGTATCAAAATTCGTTTTACTTGCCATTAAGTCTATAAAGGCAAAGTTCATTTCAGTTTTAGAGACATAGTCTTGAACTTCTGGTACATTTTCATCATGAATAATATCTAATGAGTTTTCCTGCGAATCAATTGTGCCTTGTTCTAAAGCGGTATATGCATCTCCCCAGCTCATACTCTGAACATTAGCACCTAATGCTTTATATGCATCAACATATGTGGAATTTTCTAATACACGAACTTTTAATCCATCTAAATCATCAGGCGTCTCAATAGGCCCTTTAGAGTTAGTCAAATCTCTAAATCCCCTAGCTATTAAAGACAAAGTTTTAATATTTTCTTCCTCTGTTATTTCCCTAAAATCGTCATATACATCCGATTCTAAAAATGCAAATACATGATCCCAATCATTAAACACGAATGGAAGATCTAGCACGGATACATCTGGAGCAAAACTTGATACAGGTGGCGAAGAAATGATCCCAAGATCCATGGTTCCCATTTGCATTGCTTCTAACATTTCTCTATCACCACCAAGTTGACCGTTAGGGTAAATTTCAACTTCTACTTCACCATCGGTTTTCTCTTCCACTAACTCTTTAAATTTTTCAGCTAACTCCTGGTTTATTGATTCCTCCGGAGACAAATGACCGATTTTTAGTGTAGTGGCATCACCAGCCGATTCATTAGATTGTGCGTTATTATTATCTCCCGTAGATGTATTATTGCTTCCACAAGCAGCAAGTATGAGCACAACTGCAGTTACCACTGCCAATGATAAAATTTTAATCCTCATAATAGATTCCTCCTTCAAAGGTGATATTAAAATTGCTCTGGATTTAATTGAATAGATTGTGTCTCTTCATCATAACTTCGTTCAACTTTTACATTTTTTATTTCATTGATTACAACATCTACTGTTCCTAAAGCTGGATTCTCTCCTTTTATAATATGGCCTCTTATAATATGGCCTACGAAAATATTTCCTTCTTTATCACACAAAATGGGTGTCATAATCTCCATTTCTTTGGCATACAATTCCCATGCCGATTAAAAACTCTACTGGTCTTTCAACATGATTTGGAGCTCCATAACCGGCTCCTAATATAGAGTCTTCTTTTGGAATTAAATAAAGATATGCTGATCTTTGAAAAATTCCGTAACAAGATTGAACCAATCCATACGTAATATCGTTTTGTTTACGTATTTCTTCAATTAGCTTCAAGATTTTCCGTCTCATTTCTTATTGCTCTAATTTCCATTCCTTTGATATCATCTAATGTGTCTATTGATTCAGTTGCTTGTAAGCCTCCAGGTTTGATGCCATATTCGAATAGCACCTTAACATCCCCTAATTCCTCATCTCCATATTCTTCTATTATATCTCATACCACATAACTACTTTACTATTAATTAATTATATGCTTCACATTAACCTCCTTTAATAAAGTAAACTTTCACAAATTGTTTCATTGCAACTGCCGATATATAATTAATCTAGCGTTCTTCTCCCTCCTTACACATTGTAAAGCGCTTACATAATGTGAGGATTATTTATTATCTATAAATGTAAAGCAATTAATATTTAGTAAACTGTGAACCTTGTTCTTCTATGTTTTTTATTTATCATATATTAAATCTGGTACATAAGTAATTATTTGAGGAAAGGCTATAATCAGGATAAGCAGAGCTATAATTGCATACAGAAATGGCCAAATTCCTTTAAAAATTGTCTCCAGTGGAACATCTTTAGCAACCCCTTTAATGATATATACGTTGATTCCTACAGGAGGTGTAATTACTCCCATAGCAGCTACTAATACGATAACAACTCCGAACCATATAGGATCATAACCCAATCCATCTACAACGACAGGATAAAAAATAGGTATCGTTAATAAAATCATTGCTAAAGCATCAATGAATATTGGCGACTTCTTTATAGGTGGAAAGCGGTGTCATGATTCTTATCTTTTCATTAGCTGCAATATTTTCTGCATTGATTATAGAACTTAATGAATTACAATAAATAATTACGCTATTTAATCCTTCATTTGTAATTTTTCGTATAATTTCTATTACTCTTGATTTTATTTTGGGCGCATTCCTTAAAAGTAATTCATATTGTTTAGCTTCGGGAGCTACTGGATATCCTTTTGTATGTAAACCTTTTGATGTAAAAAAGCGAACCCCTATTTCTGTATCTATTTTTGATCCCCCAATAATGCCAACCTTTTTCTTAGACATTTAATCACGTTCCCTTGAGAAAGTTATAAACTGTTAATTTCAAAAACTTTTATTAATACAGGAATATAGCTATCTATAAAACAGATAGTAATTTTTTTACTTTATGACTTGCATCTACCATTTTTCTCTTTTCATTTGCAGATAACTTCCTTTGTAACACATTTTTTATTTTAAAATCCTCTAACTCAATAATATTTCCTAAACTAATTCCTCTTATACCATATTCTCCATCCATAATTGCAGATCCAACCGTTATAAATTTATTTCCGTTTACAATTTTCTCAACTAAAATTCCTATTCCTTTTGCCGTCATCCATCCTGTAGTTCTATCTATCTCTAGATTATTAAAATCAATAAACCAATCTTTGATTTCCTTGTTGATGTCTTCCTTTTTTTGTTCGGAAATTATTTTTTTTTGCTGATTAATTTGTATCTGACTAAATAATGGAACTTGGTAATCCCCATGTTCTCCAATAACAGGACTAGTCACCTTTGTGTCTGCGGGTAACTCTAGTGATTTTCTTATCGCTTTTTCAAACCTTAATGAATCATTCAACGAATAACCAAGTAATTGGCTTTTCTTAAATTTGAATGTCTCATATAAATAGTAATTTAATGCATCTACGGGATTACTAGCAATCATAATAAGAGAATCTTCAGCATACTTTTTTATATTTTCACCAAATTCTTTTAAAAGCTTTACATTTCCTTTAAAGAAAGCATCCCGACTATCTATATCATTTCTATTAGGAATTCCAGCTGCAATTATAATAATTGACGAATTGGTTAAATCTTGATAATTACCAAAATAGTAACGTTTATGAGGGTATGCCCCTCCTAAATCCATAATATGATTTTCAGCTAAATTTTTATTTATATCAATGATACATACATCTACTATTTCATTTATATTTCCCATTTGATATGCAATAGCAGAACCTAATGTACCAGCACCGCCAATAATAGAAAGTTTCATATTCGTACCCCTCCCATTCTTCAAAGAAGTGATGATTTAATAATAATTAGATACTACTTTTCCTAGTTTTTTCATTCCTTCTATAATTTCTTTATCATTTACTGATGAGTAACTGAGTCTAATAAAGTTTTTGTACTCAGTTCCGGTAAAAAATGAACCACCAGGAACAAAAACAACCTTCTCATCTTCAAAAGACTTTTCTAATATTTCATTTGCATCTATTCCCTGCTTCAACTCAAGCCATATAAAAAACCCGCCGTTTGGTGTTGTATATTTTATTTCCTCTGGAAAATACTGTTTTATCCTTTCAAGCATTAAATCTCTCCGTGCTTTATATACTTGTTTAATCTTATTGATATGACCCTCTAAGTCATACGCTTGCATATATTCTATAGTCAATACTTCGTTTAGAGAACTACATTGAAGGTCAGAGTTTTGTTTCGCCATAATATACTTCTCAAGTATTTGGGCAGATGCACATACCCAGCCAATTCTTAAGCCAGGAACAAACACCTTTGAAAAAGAACCTAAGTATATGACCCATCCTGCTTTATCGAAACTTTTAACAGATGGATAACGTTTGCCCTCATATATTATATCCCCGTAAGGGCAATCCTCGACAATAGGAACCTTATATTTAGCACCCAATTCAGCTAACCGTTTTCTTTTTTCTATACTCATTGTTACACCTGTTGGATTTTGGAAGTCTGGAATTGTGTAAATCATTTTTGTATTGGGATACAATTGAAGTTTTTCCTCCAATTCTTCCATTTTCATTCCATCATTATCCATTGTCACCCCTACACACTTGGGTCTATATGCTTTGAAAGCACTTAGAGCGCCTGTGTAACTGGGATTCTCAGTCAAAATAACGTCACCTTCATTGACAAATATTTTTGCCGAGAATTCTATACCTTGTTGTGCACCGGAAGTAAGTGCGATATTTTCCGCATTAACGTTTACACCTGCAACTTCCATTCTTTGATTTGCAATGATTGTTCTTAAATCTTTTAACCCTTCAGTTTCACTATATTGAAAAGCACCTTCCCCATGCCTATCTATCACATTATTAAAGACTTGCTTCATTTTATCAGTAGGAAATAATGAAGAATCTGGTTTTCCAGCAGCAAAACTTATCACCCCCGGATCATCAAAAATTTTATTTCTAATCTGTGATGGTTGGAAAGCATGTGCAATTTCTGAAAAACGAATATCCATACTTAATCTCTCCTTATTTAAGAGTCAAAGTTTCCTAGGACTTTAACTCCAATATTACCAACTTTACCTAACCAACGTCTCCTCCGCAAACTCCTCATTTAATTCGATTCCCAAGCCCGGAGCAGTAGAACCAGAAATATGAATTGCATCTTCTTTTTTCTCCTCAACAAATTTAGGTCCTATCAGCAATGTATTTTGGAATGTTTTACGATCTGGTGTAAAATATTCAATCCATTTTACATTAGGCAGGCCTATAGCTAAAGGGATATGTATTTGTTGTAAATTCCATGGAGAAATTGGCACATTATAGCTAGTAGCGTAGTTATAAATATCTAACCAACTAGTGATACCTCCTGTACAAGCAGCGTTAGGTTGAATAATATCTATCGCGTCTTTTTCAATGAATTGGCGAAAGTCATTTAATTTTGCGTTTTGCTCCCCACCTACAATATAAGTATTTCCTGCAGATTTTCTTATTCTCGCATATCCTTCAATGTCTTCAGCAGGTACTGGTTCTTCTAACCAATATAAATCAAATTCTTCCCATTTCTTCAACATATCAATGGACGTATTTACATCCCACGTTCCATTTATATCAACTAATAATTTTATATCTGGCCCAATTGCTTCCCTTACTTTAGCAACTCTTTCTGTTGCTTCCGACAATGAAACCGCCGTTAAACCTGCCCTTATTTTAACTGCAGTATGCCCATGTTCTACATATTTAGCTGCTTGTTCTCCCATTTCTTCTGGAGGAAGTTGTTGACCCACATTCGCATATGTAGGAACACTATGTCTATGATTTCCAAACAGATCTGATACTGGAACCCCCATCAGTTTTCCTTTAATATCCCAAAGGGCAAAATCAATCGCTGCAATACAATCTAAAATCATTCCACGCATCCCCATACGCCAAGGTGCATCAAACATGTTCATCCAAAGTTTTTGCGTATGCAATGGGTTTTCCCCTACAACTATGTTCCGTAAATTTCTACTTATTAACGTAACCGCTATATCTCCCACTTCACCATGAGAAAATATTGGTGTTCCAATAAAGCTAATACCTGTTACACCAGCATCGGTTTTTACCTTTACAATAATAATTTCATGTCCCGCAGCATGAGCCATATCAGACTCTTTCATTTGTTTATAGCGGTTTACTTCTACATCGGTGATAATCACAATACATCTCCTCCAAACTTTTATTCTATACTTAAAATTGTTTTTCATTAGTTTTATAAGTTAATTCTTAGCCTTTTCACTCTTTTGGAAAAGCTTTCTTATTAATGGCATGAATAACATGCCAATAGCAACAACCAATAGCATTGCACTGATAGGTCTAGTGAAAAAAACAAATATATCTCCACCAGACATTTGAAGAGACCTTCTTAATTCTTCTTCGACTATAGGTCCTAGAACAATTCCGAGTACAATGGTCGCTAAGGGAAATTTAATCTTTTGAAGATAAAATCCAATAAAACCAAATAGAAGCATAATCCATGCATCAAACATTGAATTTCGATCAGCATAAGTACCTAAAAAAGAAAATATTAGAATGAGAGGCCCCAACAAACTATATGGCAATTTTAATGTTTTCTTAAATATAGATATAAATGGTTTTGCAAATAGCAACATCAAAACATTAACTAAAAGTAAGCCAATAAATATAGTGTATACTAATCCTTTTTCATTAACTAACAACATAGGTCCAGGTTCTAGTCCGTGTAATACAAAAGCACCTAAAATTATAGCAGTTGTAACACTACCTGGAATACCTAAGGCTAGCAGTGGAACCATTGCTCCCATCGCGGAACTATTATTTGCAGTCTCGGGTGCGGAAATTCCTTCTGGTGCACCCTTACCAAACCTTTCGGGTTCTTTTGACCAACGGACCTCTTCACTATAAGCAACAATTGATGCAGTTGTTGCACCAACACCTGGTAATATACCAATAAAGGTCCCTATTAATGATGAGCGTGATATAGTTTTCGATAATTTTTTTATCAATTTCCAATCTAATATCTTTGTTTTAACGTCATACATTTTTTGTTTTATATTTACGTCTGTATTTGATTTTTCAAATACTTCTGAGATTGCAAATAATCCAATAAGTGCGGCAACTAAACTTATTCCAGAACTAATATCATGATTTCCAAAAGAAAATCTGTCAAATCCCGTTAGTCTATCGATTCCAACTGTTGCAATAAATAATCCAAAAAGTACACCTATTAAGCCGCGAATGAGATCTTTTCCACTTAATGAAGCAACAACAGTTAAACCTAAAACCCCTAATGCAAAGTATTCAGGTGAGGAAAACTCCAATGCTACTTTTGCTAATAACGGCGTCAAAAATATTAATATAATTGTACCGATTGTTCCTCCGATAGCAGAACTACTAATCGCTATACCCAAGGCCTTCCCTGGACTTCCTTTTTGAGCCATAGGATAACCATCAAAAACTGTCGCTATTGCCTCTGGCGTACCTGGGGTTCTAAATAAAATTGCACTTATACTGCCAGAATAGACAGTAGAAGAATAAATCGCTGTCATTAATAGAAAAGCTGGTATAGCTTCCATTCCATAAGTTACTGGAAGTAAAATAAGAATGAGCATTGCGCCGCTTATTCCTGGTGTTGCACCACCTACAAAACCTATTACTACCGCTAAAAATAGGATTAATAAGTGAACTGGTTGGATAATGTTTTCTAATCCTATTGTTAATCCTTCGAGCATGCTTTCCCCTCCTAGTAAGGTTCTACTATTGAAATAGTAGACTCAGCTCATAAAAAATGGATTGACCGCGTGGCAACGGTAATTTTAAAAATGTTGCAAAAAGAAATGTGAGAGCTACCGAGCTTATTAAACCGGTTAGAAAAATAATTATCTTCTTTTTCATATTAAGTAACCAAGTAAGAAATAGTACAAAAAAGAATGTTGAAACCAAAAATCCAAGAAAAGGCATTGTGAAAAAATATAAAGCTAAAATCACAAAAACATACCAATGTCTTGCAAACAATTTTATTTTATATGTTGTTGTTTCTTCATCTTCCTCTACTGAATCATTATCCCTTATTACAAATCTTTTCTTTTCTAAAACACTACGCACAAGTAATATAATACTCAGGAGTAACATTAACGAAAGAACAAAAACAGGCCATCCTCCCGCTCCCAGGGAATCACCAGTTTCTGAGGGAGGTAGTTTTAGAGCAAAAATCAAAAAAACAGTAGAAAAAGTGATGGAGATTATAGAAAAAATGATGTTTTGATTCATTATTAAGCCTCCATAGTCTAGACTGGCCATTTATCAATTAGAATAAATTTAAATTTTCTTTCCTTGATAAATTAGATATAAAAGTTATTAAATATATGTTCTATAAATATTCTAAGCGAGGAACGGATTGACCAAATCATTTTAATAATTTAGAATACATAAGGTGATACTTTCATATTCATACACTAATTAAAGGCTTATCGATTCCTCACTTATAATTATTTTATTCTAATAATGATGAATAGGTTTCTACATCAGATTGTAATGTCTCGTCATATTCTTCACCATCTAACCATGCATCCTTTATATCTAGTTCTTGTTCCTCTATAAAGTCTTGGTAACGATCTGATTCATACACTTCTTTTAAAGCATCTCTTAGAGTCTCTTTAATATCATCAGGTACGTCATTTTTAATTACAAATCCTCTATCTAATCCATCTGTTAAATCAATATCCTTTTCAACAGTTATCGGAATATCCGGATAATCATCAACACGGTCTTCAGCAAACACGATTACCGGTTCTATTTCTCCTCCTTCAACTAGATCACCAGATGCCCCTAATTGATCAATCATAACATCAACATGACCTCCAACTAAATCCGATCTTATTTTCCCTGACTCTTCATACGGAGTATAATTTAATTCTATGCCAGTTTCTTGTTCAAACTGACGAATGGTTAAATCATCTAATCCATCAGAATGAGTTCCTCCAACTGTAATCTCTCCTGGATTATTTTTTGCTTCTTCTAGTAATGTATCTATATCTGCATACTCGCTCCCATCTTGTACGAAAAGCAAATATGTGTCTTGATGAAATCGTGCAAGTGAATCAAATTTCTCTAAATAATCTTCTGTTCTATCGGATGCAATATTTATTGATAAATCAGTTGTAGTAGGCATAATAGTATAACCATCAGAAGGAAGTCGGTCTAACTCTTGACTAGCTACTGAACCAGCAGCTCCTGGTTTATTTATGATATTTACATCGACACCCAGAATATCATTTAACTCACGACCAACCGCTCTTGCGAACACATCAGTACCGCCACCAGGTCCACCGCCTGCTATGATGTCAATGTTTTGTTTTGGATAGTCTGGATGTTCTTCATCTGCATTATCGGAAGAACCACTTTGGCTGCACGATACCAAAAATATTGTCAATATTAAATATAAGGTAATTGAAAAGAATTTTTTTCGTATCATTATTATATGCCTCCTATTTATAATTTCCTCTCTATATAGATATATCTATTTGTCTATATCACGTTTAATATTCTGACCGTTTTTGATATGTTTAATCTTGAGGTTACAAACTTTTTAGCGAAGCATATATTAGCATTTTATAATTTGAATTCATAGAATTAATCATTTTTAATGCTATCCTCCGTTTGATATTTTTTTAATTCTTACATCAATCACTGCAGACTGACCATTTTTCACCTTTTCTAATCCTGATTTCAATGCATTTTTTAGTTTTTCTGCATCATCTACTGTAATTGCATATGCCTTTCCTGCTGCTTCAGCCACTTTTGCATGCTCTACTGAAGAATTGAAAGTTATACCAAAATCGTCGGCATTTTTTGCTCTTCCATCCGGGTGTACGCCAAGGGTTGATAACTTCGGTGACTTCCACCCATGATTGTTGTATACTACCGTTAAAAATGGTGCATTATACGTTTCCGCCATCCAATGAACAGATGATGGAATACTAAATAAATAAGAACCATCTCCAGTGAGACTTACAACTGTTTTACTAGGATTAGCTAACTTGATACCAATGGCCGCTCCACCATTCCAGCCAAGAGAGCTAGCACCACTAGCAAAAAGTGTTCCAGGCCTTGTTTTTTCAATGTGATTAGAAATAGTACCGTAATTGGATATCCCTTCATTTAAAACAATCGCATCGTCATCGATTACTTCTCTTACACAAGCTGTTAAATATTCCGCAGTAATGACATTTGTATCTAATTGTTCATTTAAACGTTTTTGTTCTATTTGCTGTTGATGAATATTAGCGTATTTTTCCCATCTTTTTGATACCATATTGTCATTTATGATATCTTGTTCATCTAAACACTGGTTTATTTGCTTTAACGCAATGTGTGAATCTGCTTTCCAAAAACGCTTTGAAGGAATATACCATAAAGGTGTTCTTTCTTTTAATGGATCAATATCAATATAATAAACGGTTGCATCTTCCTGAGGTCTATTAATTGTAGTCATCCATGGAATATCACTATCTATCACTAAAATAAAATCTGCCTCAGCTAAGACTTCATTTTGTCTCGGTTCATTCCATTGATATCCGCAGTGCATGGAATGATCTGATGGAAAATTCATATAATTTGGAGCTGATTCTATAATTGGAATTGCTAAACGTTCACTCAATTTAACAAGTTCACTAACAGCTTCTGGATTTCTTCCCAAATAAGACGTAACAATTAAGGGATTTTCTGCTTGCGCTAGCTCTGTTGTGAATGCCGCAATTTCATCTGGAATAATTGCAGCAGAAGAAATCGGTTGCCATAAGTCTAAATCGACATCTACTTGACCTGTTTCTTCCTCCATGACTTCACGTGCACCCGTCAAATAAACAGGTCCTTTGGGGTCACTATTCGCTATTTGCATGGAACGATGAACGAGTTGTTTTACATTCTTGCCTGTTCTGATTTCATTATCGTATTTCATATACTGACGAACAATTCCCCTTTGATCATAAACATCTTGTAACCAGTGAATATGCTCATTTCGACTTCCAATTAACTCACCCTCTTGAGTGAACGGGGAAGTACCAGCAAAAATAAGTACTGGCACTCTCCCTTTTGATGCATTATGAACTGCTCCACCAAGATTTTGTGTACCTACATCCACATGCATGATTAAAGCTTGCGCTTCCCCTGTTGCTTGTGCATATCCATGGGCTGCACTTAAACCTACCATTTCATGTGGACTAATAATAATCTCTGGTAATTCCATGTTTTCCTCTTTTGCAATCGCTAACGTTTCTATAATTGCAGGATGATCACTTCCTAAATTTGCAAATACATAGGATACTCCCGCTTCCTGAAGCGCTTCTAAAAAGGCAGTACTAGTTGTATACATCTTCATTCTCCCTTTTAAAGTTAATATTCACATGTGATAAGGCATTATTTACTTAGCATTAAAATGGAAATACTCTTTCTTTTTTTTGCACGGATACCCACTTCATTTTCGTAAACTCATCCACAATCCAAGGGTTTCCAAAACGACCTACACCACTTCCTTTGGTACCACCAAAAGGAATATTAGGTGCATCGTTTACAGTCTGATCATTTATGTGAGTCATTCCTGTATCAAGTGCAACACCTAACTGTTCTCCTTTTTCTAAATCAGATGTGAAAATAGCAGATGTTAGGCCATGTTCAGTTTCCCCAGCCATTTCCATTGCTTCATCATCACCAGAGGCTTTTAATACTAAAGCAGTCGGACCAAAAATTTCCGTTTGAGCGATGTCACTATCATTATCAACATCTGCAAATATAGAAGGACTCATGACATTGCCGTGAAGTTTACCTTCTAACACAACTCTAGCTCCTGTGCTTTTAGCATTTTCAATAAATTCTTCTGCCTTTTTTAACTGCTTCTGATTAATTAATGGTCCAATAATAGTATTTGGATCTGCTGTATCTCCATATGGCAATCCTTTGACTTTATCAGTGAACTTTTCAATAAATGTTTCATAAAGGTCTTTATGCACAATGATACGGTTAATACACATACAAATTTGACCTTGGTGTATAAATGTACCAAATACTGCTGCATTAACTGCCGCATCTACATCAGCATCAGATAGTACGACAAATGGATTATTTCCGCCTAACTCCAAAGCAAGTCCTTTCAAATGATAACCTGCAATGGAACCTATATGGCGGCCTACTGCAGTAGAACCAGTAAAACTGATTAATTCAGGAATAGGGTTCTCAAACATTTCATCTCCTACTTCTTTACTGTCAGTTAGAATCATATTAAAGACACCTTTAGGTAATCCAGCATGCTCAAAAGCTTTTGCGATTACTACTCCAGCAATAATTCCTACATCTGCCCCTGGCTTATGAACAACTGAACTGCCCAAAGCAATAGCAGGTATGATAGAACGTAACGAGAGATTCAATGGAAAGTTGAAGGGTGAAATTGTTGAAACAACACCAATAGGTTTTCTGTAAATTTTATTCACTTTACCTTCTGGCCCACCTGGAACTTCTTCCACTTCGTCTATCTTATCTGTATAATTTAACGCTTCCTCAACTACTTCAACAGCCAGTTGATGCTCTATATTTCCTTTCAGAATAGAACCACCAGTTTCTCTACTAATCAACTGAACAATTTCGTCTTTATGCTCGTTTAAGTAATCTACAACACTTTGTACAACCCTACTTCTTTCCTCTGCAGAGGATTTCCCCCATGCTTTCTGTGCCTCTTTAGCATATTCAAAAGCTTCTTTCAATTGACTTTTGGAAGCCAATTTAATTTCTGCAATCAGTGAATCATCATATGGATTCACATTTTTCACTGACCTTCCAGCATCACCATCTATCCATTTTCCATTTATATAACTTTGTGTTGTCTGCTCAAATTTAGCCATCCATAACTCTCCTTTTCGTTTATAATATAAGTTGTTTTCAAAGTTCATAGTACATAATCAATCACCCTAGGAAACTCGGTAAAAATGTGATAACTTCTGGGAAGATTATCAAAATAATAATAAATAGTCCCATCATAGCAATAGCTGGGATAACACCCCTAAATATTTTTTCTATAGGTACATGTTTCACCACTCCACTTATAATGTATTCACTTAAACCAAGCGGAAGAGTAGCCCAATATTGATCATTCCAATTAAGATAACCCCGAACCATATGCCATCAAATCCTAACGACGTGACAATTGGAAAAATTATTGGCAATCTCAAAGTCATAATAGCTATTCCTTCTAAGAACATTCCCAAGAAAAAACAAACCAATAAAATCAACAACAAAATAATGTATACGGATACATTTAATGAGGTAGCAAAGTCAGCTAAGTGAGCTAGTATCCTACTACAAAATATAAGTTTCTAGCGTAAATAACTTTCCATCACAGCTGATGCTTCTACCGTTAGGTCTGCATAATTTTCAGCTATTGTAGTAGATGCTGCAGCCGAGGAAGATATATACTCCAACTCGGAAAGTTGCACACCATATTCAAAGTCTGAAACGCTTTCATTGTAATGAAGCATGTTTGTCATTTGGCTAGCAAATCTTTGCGCTTTCCAAACTTTTTTGAGACAAGTTTCTGAGTAGGAATCCAATAATTTAGTGTTTCCATTTTCATAGTAAGCACTCAGCCCCATTGATAGTGCTTGCACATCTCCGATAGCTAGATTCAAACCTTTCGCCCCCGTAGGAGGTACAATATGTGCTGCATCTCCAGCAATAAAGAGATTGCCATATTGCATTGTTTCGCATATATAACTTTTCATAGAAACAATGTCCTTCTGAAAAATAGATCCCTCTTCAAGCTTCCAATCATCAAGATCAACTCTTTCATGAAGTTCTGACCATATACGCTTATCTGACCAATTATCTACATGATCGGATGGATCAACTTGCAGATAATAACGTTGTACTTCCGGTGTACGAGTACTTAACAGAGCAAAACCTTTTTCATGATGGGCATAGATTAGTTCATCATTTGCTTGTGGAGCTTTTGCTAACACACCAAGCCATCCAAAAGGATGGTGAAAAGTATGTTCCTTTAGAACTTTTGAAGGTATTGCCTTTCTACTTGGGCCATGATAGCCATCACATCCTGCAATAAAATCACAAACTAACTCATGACTCTCTCCATTGTGCTCAAAATGTATTTTCGGTTCATTTTCACAAATATCATGCAAGCTAACATTTTCTGCACCAAAGAATATTGTTCCTTCAGCGTCTAACCTAGCTGCAATTAAGTCTTTTAGCACTTCGTGTTGAGGATAAACTGTAATTTGTTTTCCATCTGTTAATTTAGAAAAATCTATTCTATGACGTTTCCCATTAAATTGAAACACTACACCGTTGTGTGGCTCTCCATATTCCATCATCCTGTCACCAATACCGGTGTTTTTCATCAACTCTTGTGTTCCGTGTTCCAAAACACCTGCACGAATGGTTGTTTCTATCTTTTCTCTGGTTTTTCTTTCAATAATAACAGAATCTATTCCTTGAAGATGTAATAAGTGTGAAAGCATAAGTCCAGCTGGACCCGCCCCTATAATTCCGACTTGTGTTCGCAACCTAAATCAACTCCTTGTGCTATATCTTCATATATTTCGCTTCTTTTTAGGGTAACGAACCGCCTATTTTGCTTTATACTCTTTCAAATAAGCGGTTCATTGATATTCAAAAACCAATGAGTAATTTTAATTGTTTTTAACTGGATTCTTTACATCGGGCGTTCCATAAGTATAGAAGGACTCTGCAAGATTTGATCCAAACCAAATAGAGCTTTTCTCTAAATCCTCTTTCTTAGACACATCCCATACTACTGTTTCCCAATCTGGGTCAAAAATGAGATATCCCGCATCTCCAAATAACTCAATGCGATTACCACCAGGTTCAAAAATATATAAAAAGTATGCTTGAGTTGCACCATGCTTACCTGGACCCATCTCAATTTCAATATTGTAATCAGCGCATGTGTCTGCAAGATCAAAGATATTTTGTGGATATCCATACCAGAAAGCAAGATGATGTAAACGTCCTTTAGCCCCTGTCGCGTCTCGCATAACACCGATTTCATGGACCAAATTTGATACACTCAACCATGAACCAACTTGTACTTGATTTTCACCTATTTTAAGTTCTCTTAAATTAAAACCAAGTGATTCTTGTAAAAATGTTTGATTCTTTTCTACATCTGAAGCTAACAAGTTAACATGATCTAAGCGGCGAACCGGAATACCTCTCAACGGACGTCTTGAAGGACGACTCTTCAATAAACTTCTTTCATTTGGAATAGCATGATAATATTCTACATCCCATAAAATTTCTCCTATATGTCCATCTGGTGTTTGAAAACGATATGCACGACCATGTCCAATATCTCCATCAATCCAACCTTGGCCTACACCTGCTTCTTCTAATTCTTTTGCACATATTTCTAACACTTCTTCCGAAGAAGTACGCCATGCCATATGACCTAATCCTGGCTCAGGTGCCTCTGTAAGTTTGAGAGAATGGTGATAAAAATCCTCATAAGCTCTTAAATATACTGATTTACCGCTTCTTTCCACTTCTTGAAGACCTAATACTTCAGTAAAAAACCATAGTGACTCTTCTAATTTAGGTGTTAGCAATTCCGCATGTGCAAGTTGTGCAACTGGTGGCTTTTCTAAGTTTGATCTCATTTTTCTTTCTCCTTCATTATCATAATCTATTTCATTTATCACTTCGTTATCTATTCTTATCTACAGCCCGTACTCCGCCAATACCCCAGTGAGTTTTGGGTACTTCATGGATGATAACCCTTACATTTTCCTTTGGAGAATCCAGTGTTTCTGAAACAGTCTCTGTTACGTTTTTAATTAAATCATTAATTTTGCTCTCAGGCCTTCCTTCCATTATTTGCATATTCACTAACGGCATTTGATTCACTTCCTTAGTCTGTTTTATTAATGTTTCAGTGGCATCTGTTCATAGATATAAAAATATAAGCTTTATTAAGTTCCAAATTATTAGGATCAACTTCATAAACACTTACAGTATTCTACTGAACAAAATGTTACATATAGCCATTTATCTTACAATAAAGTCAACCTCTCCAATACCACCTATTTTAGCGTTTACATAGTCGCCTTTAGATAATAACATGGCTTGTGTAATTGCTCCAGATAATATTGGTTGACCTGCTTTCACTTTTTCCCCATTTTCAGCAAGCATATTTGCCAAGCGAGCAATTGAATATGCTGGATGCCCTAACACAGCTGCTCCTGCTCCCAAGCTTTTAATTTCACCATTGATAGATAGCGTTACACCAGCTAAATCCAATTCCAGATTAGTCGGTTTAACTATATCACTGCCAAATATCACTCTGGATGCCGATGTATTATCAGAAATGACATCTGGTAACGTAAAATTAAAATTCTCATATCTACTATCAATGATTTCGACTGCTGGGAAAACATAATCAGTGGCCTCTAAAACCTGTACTGCAGTGATTCCTGGCCCTTCAAGATCGTGTTTTAGAATAAACCCTATTTCAGGTTCAGCTTTTGGATGAATGAGCTCATCCATATGCAATGTTTCTCCGTGAGATAACACCATGTAATCAAACATATAACCATAAATCGGATCTTCTACATTCATTTGTTTTAGCTTTGCTTCACTTCTAAGTCCCATTTTAGGGCCAATAATTTTATGTCCCTCATTCAATTTAAGATTTATTAATTCTTGCTGAATTTGGTAAGCATCTTCTATAGATAAATCAGGATGCTTATCTAATGTTATTTTTTTTATATCTTTTTTTTCTTTTTCTGCATTGTTTAAAAAAATTGCAGTATCTTTAAATGTGTTTGCCATACTAGCTTCCTCCTATTATTAACTATCAATTTTTTGTTCTGCTAATTCGGAAGCAACATCTACAATCATATCTTCTTGTCCTCCGACAACCTCTCTCTTACCTAATTCAATAAGAATGTCTCTGCTGTCCAGTCCAAATTTCTCAGCAGCTCTTTGTGCATGAAGTCTAAAACTAGAGTAAACACCAGCATATCCCATTACTAAACTATCTTTCGTGATTTCTTGGGGAGTTTGTAATATTGGCGCTACCGTTTCTTCAGCCAAATCCATCATTTGATATAAATCAATGCCTGTTTTAATTCCTAAACGATCTAATACAGCAACTAATACTTCCGTTTGTGTATTTCCAGCTCCAGCACCTAAACATCTAACACTGCCATCGATTCTAGTTGCTCCCTCTTCAATAGCTGCTAATGAATTACCCATTGCTAAAGAAAGATTATTATGACCATGAAATCCGATGTTGCAATTTAATGTTTCTTTTAATGCTCTTATTCTTTCTCTTACTTCATGAGGAAGTAGCGCACCTGCTGAATCAACAACGTATACAGTGTCTGCCCCATAGCTTTCCATTAACTTGGCTTGTTCTACTAATTTTTCTACTGACGCCATATGTGCCATCATCAAGAAGCCAACCGTCTCTAATCCCAATTCTTTTGCTGTTTCGATATGTTGTTTAGATACATCTGCTTCTGTAACATGTGTGGCTACACGAGCCATTTTCACACCTAACTTTGCCGCTACTTTTAATTCTTCTATTGTCCCAATACCAGGTAGTAATAAAACTGCTATTTTAGAGTTTTTACTCACAGATACAGCCTTTTCTATTAACTCAAATTCATTCGTACGAGAAATACCATATTGTTCAGAAGAACCTCCTAAACCATCTCCATGAGAAACCTCTATATAAGGAACGTTTGCACTGTCTAGTGCACGTACGATATTTTCTACTTGATCGGTCGTATATTGATGCGCAATAGCATGACTTCCATCTCTTAATGCTACTTCTGTAAGAATAATATCTTTATCTTCCATGATGAGTGTGCTCCCTCCATTCTTTGTATAAATGTTCGTCGTTATATTAAAACTCTATTTTCTGCAAAACCTTCCGCTACTTTTACTGCAGAAGCTGTCATGATATCAAGATTTCCGGAATACTTCGGTAAGTAATCTCCAGCTCCTTCAATTTCTAAGAATGTACTTACTTTATTCCCATCGATAATTGGTTCGCTACGAAGTTTATAACCTGGTACATATTCTTGCACCTTTTCTACCATTTCATTAATAGATTTAATGATTTTATCTTCATTCATTTGGCCATCTTTAACCACTGTATATACTGTATCTCTCATTAATATTGGAGGTTCTGCAGGATTTAATATAATAATTGCTTTTCCTTCATCTGCTCCCCCAACATTTTCAATGCCCTTAGCAGTTGTTTGAGTAAATTCATCAATATTTGCACGTGTTCCTGGACCTGCACTCTTACTTGATATCGTTGCAACAATTTCTGCATATTCAACAGAGGCTATTTGATTAACAGCATGAACAATCGGTATTGTTGCTTGACCACCACAAGTGATTAAATTTACATTCTTTTCATGGATATGCTCCCCTAAATTAACAGAAGGCACAATAAACGGGCCAATTGCTGCTGGGGTTAAGTCCAATACTTGCTTTCCCATCTCTTCTAAAACTTTTGCATTATGATGATGTGCTCCAGCGGAAGTTGCGTCAAATACAATATCTGCAACTTCTGGATCATTCTTTAAATCATCGATACCATTATAAAATACTTTATATCCTCGCTCTTTAGCTTTACGAAGCCCATCTGATTCAGGGTCTATTCCAACCATAGCACTCATTTCTAATACTTCTGATCGCTCTAGCTTTCTCATTAAATCCGTACCAATATTACCTGAGCCTACTATCGCAACTTTCACTTTCGGCATGATGTTCCCTCCTTAATTAAGATGTAAAACGGACGCTAACTTCACCCATATTCGCAAATCTTGCTTGAAAGAAATCGCCTACTTCTGCACTTACCGCAGCAGATAATGCACCTGACAAAATCACTTCCCCAGCTTTCAACGAAATATTAAATTCTGTTAATTTATTGGCTAACCATGCAACACAATACGCTGGATCACCTAATGCTGCAGCTCCGACACCTGTATTACATATTTTTCCGTTTTTGTGCAAAACCATTCCAGTTTGCTTTAAGTTATATTCACTTACTGCAAACGGTTTATCACCAAGTACATACAAAACAGAGGAAGCATTGTCAGCAATGGTGTCTGGTAATTTTATTTTCCAATCTTTAACCCGGCTGTCCACAATCTCTAAAGCAGGAACAACATAATTCGTTGCTTGTAATACATCCAATGTTGATACATTTGGACCTACTAAATCTTTTTTCAAAACAAATGCAAGTTCAGCTTCCACTCTTGGTTGCATTACTCTATTAAAAGGAATAGTTCCTTGATTTTCTACGATCATCTCATCTAACAGGTGACCATAGTCTGGTTCATCAACTCCTAATGATTCCTGCATAGCTAAAGAGGTTAGACCTATTTTCTTTCCAGTAATACGCTTTCCTTCACTCACTTTTTTTTGTACATTTTTTAATTGAATCTGATAAGCATCTTCTACGGATAAGTCAGGGCTTTCCTCTGTTAAAGGAGTAATTCCCTGACGACTTTGTTCCGCATTGAAAAGATTTTCCGCAAAATTGTTAATGGAAATGGAGTTGTCTTTGCTCAAATAAATCACCCCTTACAGTTTTATACAAATATTTGATAATTCGGTAAAGAAGTCGAAACTATGCTTTCCACCCTCTCGACCAATTCCACTCTGTTTCACGCCTCCAAATGGAGTACGTAAGTCACGCAAGAACCATGTATTCACCCATATCATTCCAGCATCTATATTTCCTGCTACGCGGTGAGCACGGCGCAAATCGTTTGTCCATATAGAAGTACCAAGTCCATATTTAGTATCGTTCGCTTTTTGGATCACTTCTTTTTCATTTTTAAATGGAGTAATTGTAATTACCGGTCCAAATATTTCTTCTCTTACACAACGGGAATCATTATCTAATCCAGTAATGATGGTTGGTTCTAGGTAATAGCCTGTGTCCATACCTTCAGGGCGTTTACCGCCAGTAACAATCGTTCCCCCCTCTTCTTTTGCAATATCAATATAGCTTGTTACTTTCTCATAATGTTCCTTATTAATGAGTGCACCAATAAATGTATCCGGGTCAAAAGGATCCCCTACTTTTAACTCCTTAGTTTTAGCAGTTAATTTTTCTACGAATGCATCATAGATTGATTCTTCTACATAAATTCGTGAACCACAAAAACATACTTCTCCTTGGTTTATGAAACTAGATTTAATCGTTGTTTCAACCACTTCATCCAAGTCAGAATCAGCAAATACAATGTTTGGGTTTTTTCCGCCCATTTCAAATGAAACCTTTTTCAAACTATCTGCTGCTGATTTCATAATCGCAGTTCCTGTTCTTGTTTCACCTGTAAAGGTAATAGCATCAACATCGGGATGCTCTGAAATAGCTCCTCCAGCAGAATCCGGTCCAAAACCGTGTACTAAATTTACTACGCCATCAGGTACGCCAGCATCTGTACAAATTTGAGGAAGTACTGTTGCAGTCATAGGAGTGTTTTCTGCTGGTTTCATTACAGCTGTAGAACCACTTGCAAGACATGGCGCCAATTTCCAAGTAAGTAATAGCATTGGAAGATTCCAAGGACTAATAATTCCTACTACTCCTACTGGTTTTCGCACTGCATAATTTAATGCTATATCATCTTGCTGGTATGCTTCCGTCCCCATTGAAGTCATATAATCAGCAAAAAAATGAAAGTTATAAGCTGCCCGATCAATATCAGTGGCTTTTGAAAGCCACAATGGTTTTCCCGTATCAATTGATTCCAAAGTAGCCAACTCTTCTTTCCTTTCAAGAATGATATCTCCTATACGGCGGAGAATTTGCGAGCGCTTTTTCAGTGGCATAGAACCCCACTCACCATCCAAAGCCTCTTTCGCTGCTTTAACAGCTTGATCAACTTCTTCTTTTTTCCCCTCCGAAACTTTCCCGATTATTTCAGTTGTAGCCGGATTCACATTCTCAAATGACTTTTCCTCATTCATTTCTGTATATTTTCCATTGATATAATGTGTACAATCAATCGGCTGTACATCGTTATGAACATTTTTTGATGACATCCTGTTTGTCTCCCTTCAAAATTTTCTGAATTATAATTGTGAAACTGAATCAATTTATAACCCCATATTACAAGACATTAGTTTACCAAACAAGAACATAGTTCCTCTATGTGCAACAAAATCAAATATTTTATAAACGCTTTCAAATTGAAAAAGTTTGAATTAATCGTTTTCATTTATGCTTTTATTTCATTAAGATACATGTTAAGCTATTGTTGTTCTCATTTAAATAAACTTGTTCTTCTATATGCAATAATAAAAATACTTTTTGGGAGGAGCTTTAACATGTATGATGTTCACACACATTTTGTGCCAGCAAACGTAATCAATTGGATTAAAGAAAACCAAAAAACAATCAATACCACTTTCCAGCAAAAAGATCCAAATAAAGAAGACTTTTTAGTCGTAGATCAAAAATGGGGATTTGAATTAAAAGAAGCTTTTACTAATGCAGATTTATATTTAGAAGAACAAAACAAAGCGGGTATATCCCATTCACTGGTTTCTCCTATTCCACAATTGTTTCTTTATGACTTTCCTGTCAAAGTAACCAGTGAATTAGCTTCTGAATATAACCGAGGGTTAGCAGATTGGGTACATACTGAAAATAAACGACTGTCTGCTTTAGCAACCGTTCCTTTGAATGACCCAGAAAAAGCCGCTGAGGAATTGAAACATAGTTTATCAGTGGGATTAAAAGGTGCAATTATTGCTCCGATGTGTGCCGATAAAATGATTACGGATGAATTCTTCACTCCTTTTTGGGAAGAAGCAAATAAATTAGGAGCAATTATCTTTTTACATCCTCTATTAAATAATGACCCAAGAATTAAAAAAAGAAAAATGCCTAACCTTATTGGTGTTCCATGGGAAACCACAGTTTGCGCAACTGATATTGTGCTCAGTGGTATGTTAGATAATTATCCAAATGTTAAAATATTACTCGCACATGGAGGTGGTTTTCTCCCCTTTCAAATTGGACGTATGAATAAAGGATATGAAATGTGGGGAGCTGTTTCAGAAAACATCCAAAGACCACCACTTGAATACTTAAATAAATTTTGGTTCGACTCTGTGCTACTTCATGAAGACACGCTTGACTACTTAGCAAGGCTAGTCGATAAAGATAAAATTGTACCAGGATCAGATTATCCATTCGACCTTGCTTCATGGCCTCCTACAGCTCAAAATGAGCGAGCCGTTCATTCATTGCTTTTTGGATAAAGTTCCAACATAAAGCGGAGAAAAACCATCTTAATTAATAAAGTTGATACAAAATTTGGCAAAGTATATAAAGAAAGGGATAAACGATGGATATACAAAAACAACCAAAATTATTATCTTCTGTAAAAAATGCATTACAAGTTATGAATAGTTTTACTATAGAATATCCTGAAAGAACAGTTGGTGAATTATCCGTAGAGCTAGGATTAGCAAAAAGTACAGTCAGCCGTCTGTTAACAACACTTGCAAGTGAGGGGTTCGTCATAAAAGACCCTAACACTCGGAAATATAGGCTCGGTATTTCTATCTTAGCTCTGAGTGGTATTATTACATCTAATTTCGAAATAACTAAAGAAGCAGCCCCCGTTGTTAACAAACTGGTTAACGATCTTGGTGAAACAGCTCATTTGACAATTTTAGACGGCACAGACACTATCTACATTCATAAAGAAGAATGCACACATGCTGTAAGAATACTAACTTATCTAGGTAAAAGAAACCCAGCATATTGTACAAGTTCTGGTAAGGTGTTATTAGCTTACAGTAGTAATGCGGTCGTTAATCAAGTGATTGAAAAAGGATTTGAATCCTTCACAAAAAAAACTATTACAAATGGGAAGAAACTTCTTTCTGAATTAGAGAAAATTAGAAGAAAAGGTTATGCATACAGTAAAGATGAAATATTAGAAGGTGTAACATCAATCGCTGCACCTGTGTATGATTATACTGGAGAAGTTGTTGCGGCTATTACTGTAGTAGGACCAGAACAGCGTATCAGTAATAACAAGTTACCTGTCTACACAAAAAAATTAATTGATGCTAGTAAAGAAGCTTCAGAAAGATTAGGTTACTTATTTAGACGTTGACTATCTTCTATTATTCGAATGAACAAGTTGTCTATAACGAAAGGTGACCAACCAATAAAAATATTGATGAAAGCATAAAGGTTCTAAGCGTAAGTACACTTTAAGAATGCAAGTATTCCTACTATGAAAATTAATCCATTTAATTTCTAAAGTGAGTCACCTTTTGCAGACGACTGGAAATACAAATAAACAGGTTTTAGTTATTCAACAATCAATGACTTACCTTCTCTCCACTCATCTTCTGTTATTTCAAATCTCGTTATTTTATCATCGTCTGTAAAATTAACATATCCTTTTACTTTCCCTATTTCCGACTGTTTCTCGTCCGCTTTCTTTTCATAAGTAACGTCCA